>Ga0255342_1000583_pt1 | contig 61013 bp, 64 predicted proteins | sample wastewater_treat_3_FD_192416 | JGI IMG/M metagenome (GOLD analysis project Ga0255342, IMG submission 192416) | Wastewater microbial communities from Lulu Island WWTP, Vancouver, Canada - plant14 | ecosystem: Engineered > WWTP > Wastewater > Unclassified | place: Canada: Vancouver, British...
AGCGTCTGCTCGAAAGCTACTCGCTGGCGTTCGCTCGTTTTATCCAGTGTGAGGAAGCCCTCTCGACCTATGGTCTGCTCGGTAAGCACCCGACGACCGGAGGCGTGGTGGCATCGCCGTTCGCATCGCTCAGCCAGTCCTATCAGAAACAGGCAAATCTGCTCTGGTACGAGATTTTCGATATCGTGAAGCAGAATTGCACCACCAAGTTTGACGGCTCTCCGCAGGACGATATGATGGAGCAGTTACTCCGCAGCAGGAAGTGAGGTACACATGAAAACAACAACAGACTTTCAGCTTGTCGCCACTGACAAGCTCATCCCGTATGTAAATAACGCCCGCACTCACTCGCCGGAGCAGATCAAGAAGCTGCGTTCCTCGCTGCGTGAGTTCGGATTCGTCAATCCGGTCATTATCGACCGGGAGTACAATGTCATCGCAGGTCACGGTCGCCTGATGGCGGCGAAGGAGGAAGGCATCACGGAGGTGCCGTGTGTCTATGTTGACCATCTGACCGATGCGCAGAAGAAAGCCTACATCCTCGCGGATAACCGTATGGCGCTGGATGCAGGCTGGGACGAGGAGCTTCTCGCCGTGGAGATGCAGGAGCTGCAAGACCTCGGCTACGACCTCTCCATGACCGGCTTTGACGAAAAGGAACTGGCTGACCTGTTCTCCGATAATACCGACAGCGATGCGAAGAACGATGACTTCGACCTGACCGCAGCGCTTGAGAAGGCTTCCTTTGTGGAGCGTGGGGACGTGTGGACGGTTGGCAGGCATCGCCTCATGTGCGGTGATGCGACCAGCCCCGATGATGTAAATACACTTATGGGCGATACGAAAGCGAACCTCATCCTGACCGATCCGCCCTACGGTGTATCTTTCAAAAGCTCCAGCGGGCTGACAATTCAGAATGACAGCATGAAGAACGAGGAGTTCTACAACTTCCTGCTGGCGGCATTCCAGTGCATGGCGGCGCACCTCGAAAAAGGCGGTGCGGCTTATGTGTTCCACGCAGACACCGAAGGACTGAATTTCCGTCGTGCCTTCATCGATGCGGGGTTCCACCTTGCAGGCTGCTGCATCTGGGTAAAGGACAGCCTCGTCCTCGGACGCTCGGATTATCAGTGGCAGCACGAACCGGTGCTGTACGGCTTCATGCAAAACGGCAAGCACAAGTGGTATTCCGACCGCAAGCAGACGACCATCTGGAACTTCGACAAGCCGAAGCGGAACGCCAACCACCCGACAAGCAAGCCCCTCGACCTGCTCGGTTATCCCATCGGCAACTCCACGCAGGAGAACGCAGTGGTCATCGACACCTTCGGCGGCAGCGGCTCGACGCTTATGGCGTGTGAGCAGATGAACCGCATCTGCTGTATGATGGAGCTTGACGAAAAATACGCCTCCGTCATCCTCCGGCGCTACGTTGAGGACACCGGGAATGCCGAAGGCGTGTATGTGATTCGTAACGGACAGCAGATTCCTTATTCCGATCTTGTGAAAGAGGTCGAGACAAAGGAAGGCTGATGGTGTATTATTCGCGTAAATCAGAATTTACTCCACAATTCCAATTGCTTTTGATTGTTTTCTTCTTTCTTCTCGGAGAATAAGAATCGTTCAGAATTACAACCTTGTTTATATAAAGTATCTGCTATTTCATCCAACTTGGCAGAACCGAATGAATTATATTCTTCTTCTGAAATTTCATAATACCTATTATACCAAGCGATCCAAGTAACTACACAAGCAAGGACATATTTATCTAATTCAGGAGAATAGCCAATTGAATAATATTTATCTCGGTTGATTTTTTCATTTTCAAGTTGCATACCAAAGTCACTCCTAATAAATTCCGATTTCTATTACTATGATTATACAGCACATCCGCCGATCTGTCAATATCCGGAAACGCTGTAATATGCACAAATCGGCGCAAATCCGCCCCGCACATATTCTCCGTTTTACAGTCTTGCTATCTGTGCGGTTCAGAGTTAATATGTGACTACAATCAAAACCGCAGCAAGCGGTGAAAAACAGGAGGTCACATCATGAATATCAGATTCAATATTGAAAAGAGCCAGCGCAAGGCACTGGCGCAGAAGATCGGTGAGCTGACCGGCAGCGAGGTGAAGTACCTCGGCGTTCCGAGCTGCGGATACCAGATCGGAGCATACACCCTCGACAAGGAAGCGGTGCTGCACGGCGATGAGCTTCCGGACGACATCCGGAGTAAATTGCAGAAGGCAGGCTACACCGCAGAGGACGAGCCGGTGGCGCTGACAATCTCGATGCCGCGAGACTTCTTCACGGAGCAGTCGATGAATAATCTGCTCCAGCTCATCGCCAACAAGGAAACGCTCCTGAAGCACGCGCTGAACACGGAGAGCCTTGCGGTCAACGAGTGTGAGGAAACGGTCGAGTTCCCGTGGTTCACGGTCGAGAAGGATGGTGACGGCGATGCCTACGCCCGCTTCATTACCGCTCTCTGTGAGTTCGCAAAGAACCTGCAGCGTGTGGTCAACAAGCCCGATGCCAGCGACAACGAGAAGTACGCATTCCGCTGCTTCCTCCTGCGCCTCGGTATGATCGGTGCAGACTACAAGGCAGCCCGCAAGGTACTTCTCCGCAACCTGACCGGAAGTTCCGCCTTCCGTCACGGCAAGCCTGAAGGAGGTGCCGACGATGCGGTTTCCGAATGACGCTGAACTGAAAGCCCTGCGGGAGCGTTATCCCGCAGGCACCAGAATACGCCTGATTCGCATGGCGGACGACATCGCGCCAGTGCCGCCCGGTACGACCGGTTCGGTTGCGATCATCGACGACGCCGGCAACATTCATATGAAGTGGGACAACGGCAGAAGTCTTGCGCTGATCGAAGGCGCAGATGAGTTCGAGGTCATTCCCGGCGGCTGATTTTACAGCCTCCGGGGGCGCCGGAAAATGTGAGAACCTATTCCATCGTACCCCATATTACCACACGATTGCAAGTAAGTCAAGGGTGTACAATACACAATCATCGAGGCTGTATTTTCCTCGATATTCTGTGGTTTTAGCGGCTTGATATATCCTCGGTTTAGAGTTAATATGTGACTACCGAAAGGGAAAACACACCAAAAACCAAACAGGAGGATACCACCATGAACGCAAAGACACAGGCACAGATAAACAGAATGAAGGAGCAGACGATCGGGGTTGAGGTTGAGATGAACAACATCACCCGCAAGGCTGCCGCAAAGCTTGCCGCCGAGTTCTTCGGCACAAACCGCAGCGAGTACACCGCCCACCGCAACGGCTACGAAACCTACAGCGCTTGGGACGCACAGGGACGCGAGTGGAAATTCCAGCGCGACTGCAGCATCAGCGGACCGGACAGCGAAAAGTGCGAACTGGTCACACCGATCCTGCACTACGTGGACATCGAAACCCTACAGGAGCTGATCAGACGCCTTCGCAAGGCGGGCGCAAAGAGCGACTACACCAGAGGCTGCGGAGTTCACATTCACATCGGCGCATCGGGACACACACCGCAGAGCCTGAGAAACCTCGCAAACCTGATGGCAAGCCACGAAACGCTGATCGCCGAAGCAATCAAGGTTGACAGCAGCCGCATGAACCGCTACTGCAGAACGGTAAACCCGAATTTCCTGCAGCAGCTCAACAAGAAGAAGCCCACCACGATGGCGCAGCTTGCGGACATCTGGTACAGCGCACAGGGATGCGACTACGGCAGAACCCACCACTACAACGACAGCCGCTACCATATGCTCAACCTCCACGCCACCTTCACAAAAGGCACGATTGAATTCCGACTTTTCCAGTTCGACAAGCCCGCAGCCGGCAAGCAGAACGGACTTCACGCAGGCAAGCTCAAGAGCTACATTCAGCTTTGCCTTGCGATGAGCCAGATGGCGAAAGACCTGCGGAGCGCCAGCCCGAAGGAACAGCAGCGGGAAAACAAAAAGTTCGCAATGCGGACTTGGCTGATGCGGATGGGCTTCATTGGCGACGAGTTCGCCACCGCAAGAGAAACCCTGACGCAGAACCTTTCCGGCGACAACGCCTTCCGCTTCGGTAGACCTTGAGGGAAGCCGAATCCCAGCCGCCAACAACGGCGGCTGGGGCGGCAAGCCGCACACAGCGCCCACGTTGCCCCGTGTGGGGCGGGACGGGTATCCTCCGAGTAACTGTCCCTTTCGGTAAAAAGCCCTGTACGGGGCGCACACGGCGTAAACAGCGGCAAGGCATATTTTACACAACTGCAAGCCCGGAAATCCACATATCTTTTGTAGTTTTATCGGCTTGATATAGTGCCGGAAAAGAGTTAATATGTGCGTACCGGAACGAAAACGGAATCCAAGACAAAAGGAGAAAAGCAATGAAAAGATACTACCTCGCATACGGCTCGAACCTGAACATCCGCCAGATGCGATACCGCTGCCCCGGTGCAAAGCCCATCGGCATCACGGTGATCCCCGACTACGAGTTGCTTTACAAAGGCAGCAAGACCGGCGCGTACCTGACCATTGAACCGAAGAAGAACGGCATCGTTCCGATCGCGGTCTGGGAGGTCACCGCAGCCGACGAGAAGCGGCTGGATGCCTACGAGGGCTGCCCGACCTTCTACTACAAGAAGGAAGTCCGCCTGCCGGTGAAGCTGGCAAGCGGCAAGACCAAGAAGCTGACCGCTTTCGTATACATTATGCATGAGGAGCGCAGCCTCGGAATTCCGTCGCTTGCCTACATCCGCACCTGCGAGGAAGGCTACCGGAACTTCGGCTTCGACACCAAGTTCCTCGATGCCGCCTACGAGACCAGTGCAAAGGAGGTGCAGCGATGAAAGACCGCAACAACGAGCCGCGCATCTGCCCGAAATGCGGGCAGGCGTACACCGCCCGACCAGCTCTTTCCCGAGTGGATAACAGCCCAATCTGCCCCGACTGCGGAACGCGTGAGGCGCTTGAAAGCATCGGCGTCGGACGCGAGGAACAGGACAAGATTCTCGGCATCATCCACGAGAAGTACGAAGGCGAAGAATAAGGCGCATAGAGTCGCCACGTTGCAACGTGTGGCGCGGGATGGGTATCCTTGAAACGGTATCCCTTTCGGTAACCCGCCCCACACAGGGCGCGTGTGCGGCTCTTGTGCGATGTACAATTCAGCGGCAGTTCCGCCGCGATGTTTGTCACATTTATTTTGCCGATAATGCTTGATATATCCTCGGTTCAGAGTTAATATGTCACTACCGCAGGAGAAGCGGAATAAAGCAAAAGGAGCATTCACATGAACATTTTAGTTGTTGAACCGGGCAAGCGCCCCTACGCAAAGGAGATCAGCGGAGAGCTTGAAAGCCTGCAGCAGACGGTCGGCGGATACATTCAGGCGATTTACCCCTTCGATGATCCGGTCGCACTGGTGTGCGAGGAGGAAGCCCTCTACCATCCGGAGCAGAAGTGGAACCGCCCGATCAAGGGCTACGGCGTCATCAAAGGTACGTTCTTCCTTTGCGGCTTGGGCGAGGATGACTTCACCGACCTGCCGCAGGAGCTGACCGAGAAGTACACAGAGTTCTTCCGGCAGGCATACGATTTCGTGCTGGTCGGAAACATCCTTATGCCGATTCCCCTCGGCGAATAACAGAAAAGCGGCGGGTGTAATATACACAACATCCGCCGCACATTTTTTCCGTATCTTCTGTAGTTTTAGCGGCTTGCTATTATGTGCTTTTAGAGTTAATATGTACATAACGGAAGGGCAAAGCCCGCCGGAAACTACGAAACACGGAGGAAAAAACAATGATCAGCTACGGAATGGCAAAGGCAAGAGCAATGGCAGGCAGAGACGACTGGAACGAGCGCGAGGCGATCAAAAGCGCCACGATCCTTTGGTACGACACCGAAGAGGAAGGCTACGAACTGGAGATCGAGAACGAGGACGACCTCGACGCAGAGGACTTCAGGGCTTGGGTTGAAGAAAACGCCGACAGCCTTGCGCAGGAGGACGCAGCCGCAAACGGCACGACCTTCGAGGGCATCGAGGAGATCGAGTACGAAACCGAATGGATTGACGACGATGTCCTTTTTGACGAAGACTACGCAGCAGCCTGCGAAAGCGAGTGGGAATGGATGACCGGCAGATAAGCCGGTCGCCCCACCGAGGCGGCACAGCGCCGCCCTGTGCGCGGGCAGCCGGTTCCGCGCAAACTGATGCCAGCAGAAATAGCGCCACACACAGCGCATTTACGCGGCTCCTGCGGGCGGGCGTAAAGTACACAAACAAGCGAAAAATACCGCAGAGATCATTGTTATTACTCACACTTGATATATCCGCCGTTTAGAGTTAATATGTGTACAACGGAAGGGCAAAGCCCACCGAAAACTACGAAAAACGGAGGAAAAAAATATGTGGCACGAAGGTACGATTGGAGTTCCGAAGGGCGACGGAAAGTACACGGTGGTTCACTACTGGGTGAAAGCCTACGATGAGGGCAGCCAGTACGGAATCGACGGCGGCAGGATCAGCAAGGCAACGCTGAAGATCAGCGGCGAGGTTGTTTACAACTACGACCGGGGGCTGGATGTTCCACCGCAGAACGAGGCAGCGGAGATGGCACTGGCGATTCTGATGCACGAGTACAACTAAAACACAAAGGCGGCAACCGGAAGGAAGCCGCCTTTCTCATCCATATTTTCGGCTCGTATGCAAATACGGGCTTTTTCTTTTGGCAAAGGAGTTGATGTAATGCGCAACAGTTATCGCTACTCGGATGACGGCAAAAGCTGTAATATTTTCTTTCTTGACGGCAGTTCGTTTATCATTGACAGCTCTGATTTTTCCGCCGTATCTGAGCATACTTGGTGGAAGAGCAAGCGCGGATACCCCGTGATGAAAACAAGCCGCAGGTCGGAAGAAGGGCAAAAGACTGTAACATTGCATCGTTTCCTGATGCAGCCACCGCCTGCCTGTGATGTTGATCATATTTCCGGTGATAAAATGGACAACCGCAGATGCAATCTGCGCATCTGCTCCCATCAGCAAAATATGTATAACCAGAAAATGCGCAACACCAACACAAGCGGATATTACGGTGTCAGCTTGCTAAAGTCGGTCGGACGGTACGAAGCATACATTCATCATTGCGGAAAGAAAATATATCTCGGACTTTTTTCATCGGCAGAGGAAGCTGCTTGTGCGAGAGATAAAGCTGCATACCGTTTGTTTGGTAGGTTCGCAAAACTTAACTTCCCCGATTCTGCATAATGGCGGTGATATCATTGCGAAAACTGAAAGATTATACACCGACGGAATTTATGGCAGCCGACTCGCATTATGATAAAGCCGCCGCCGATTATGCCGTCAGTTTTATTGAATGCCTATCCCATACGAAAGGTACATGGGCTGGAAAGCCGTTCGAGCTGATCGACTGGCAGGAGCGTATCATTCGTGATCTATTTGGAATTTTGAAGCCGAATGGGTATCGGCAATTTAATACAGCATACGTCGAGATACCGAAAAAGAACGGAAAATCTGAACTTGCTGCCGCTATCGCATTGCTGCTTACCTGCGGCGACAACGAAGAACGCGCTGAAGTGTACGGCGCTGCCGCCGATCGTCAGCAGGCATCTATCGTTTTTGATGTCGCCGCCGATATGGTGCGGATGTGTCCAGCACTCGCCAAAAGGGTGAAAATACTCACGGCGCAGAAACGTATCGTATATGTTCCTACGAACAGTTTTTATCAGGTTCTTTCCGCTGAGGCATACAGCAAGCACGGCTTTAATATTCATGGCGTGGTTATGGACGAGCTTCATGCCCAGCCCAACCGGAAGCTCTTTGACGTAATGACGAAAGGCTCCGGCGATGCACGAATGCAGCCACTGTATTTCCTTATCACGACAGCTGGCACGGACACCAATTCCATCTGCTACGAACAGCACCAGAAGGCGCAGGATATTCTGGAAGGGCGCAAGATCGACAAGACCTTCTATCCGGTCATCTACGGCGCTCCGGATGATGCCGACTGGACTTCTCCGGAGGTCTGGAAGAATTCAAATCCGTCCCTCGGTGAGACCATCGGCATGGACAAGGTGGAAGCCGCCTGCGAATCCGCCAAGCAGAATCCCGGCGAAGAAAACGCCTTCCGGCAGCTCCGTCTGAATCAATGGGTGAAGCAGACCGTCCGCTGGATGCCGATGCACAAGTGGGACGCCTGCAAGGTCGATTTCGACGAATCGCTGCTGGAAGGGCGTGTCTGCTATGGCGGTTTGGACTTGTCCTCGACCACGGACATCACGGCATTCGTGCTGGTGTTCCCGCCAACTGACGAGGACGACCATTATTATATTCTCCCGTACTTCTGGCTGCCGGAGGAAACGCTTGACCTCCGTGTACGCCGCGACCATGTGCCGTATGACCTCTGGCAGCGGCAGGGCTTCCTGATGACCACCGAGGGAAATGTCGTGCATTACGGCTTCATCGAAAACTTCATTGACGAACTGGGTACCCGGTTCAATATCCGGGAGATCGCCTTCGACCGCTGGGGTGCTGTGCAGATGAGCCAGAACCTTGAGGGACTGGGCTTCACGCTGGTGCAGTTCGGTCAGGGCTACCGTGATATGTCGCCGCCGACCAAAGAGCTGATGAAGCTGACACTGGAACAGAAGATCGCCCACAACGGGCATCCGGTACTGCGCTGGAATATGGACAACATTTTCATCAAGCGTGATCCGGCGGGCAACATCAAGCCAGACAAGGAAAAGTCCACCGAGAAGATCGACGGAACGGTCGCCACGATTATGGCGCTTGACCGTGCAATTCGCTGCGGAAACGACACCGGCGACAGCATTTATGATGAGAGAGATTTGTTGGTACTTTAATGCACAATCATTCCATCATTAAGACTAAATGCATTGATATATTTCTGTCTGTTTTGACAATATTTCAAAATTACTTCTTGCACATAAGGTCTGGTACAGTAACTTTTTTTGAAAATAGAATCATTCCATTTATTTCGGATTGTATCAACAAGATCATCTGATAATTCTAAATGCGATACAATTGTTGAGTTCAATTCCTCGTCCTTGATTTGCTTGATTTGATCGAATGTGGTGAGCTGTTCAAGTTCAGCTATGATTGCGCAGGTGTAGGTTTTCATATGATTTTCTCCTAATAAAAGATAATCAGGAGTTACATCTAAAGCTTGAGCCAAAGCTAATAATAACACAGCTTGTGGTTCACTAATTCTTTGCTCATAATTTCCTATTGTCTTCGTTGAAACCTTTACTATAGCAGCTAAATCTTCTTGCGTATATTTTCTTTCAAGTCGTAGCTGCTTTAGCCTGTATGCAAAGTCGTTTTTCTTTGTCATAACTCCTGTACCTCGATTATATCAGATTTATAGCCATATGTCACTCCCCAACTATGGAGAGTTAATGTAATGATTATATCACAAGCCCATACCCAAAGTCAACGAGAGGAGTGATGCTCATGGGCATTTTCAGCGGACTGTTCCGGTCACGGGACAAGCCGAAGGACAGCTACGACAGCCCGTCATACAGTTATTTCTTCGGACGGACACAGGCAGGTAAGCGTGTCAACGACCGCACGGCAATGCAGATCATCGCAGTTTATGCCTGCGTGAGAGTGCTGTCGGAGGCAATTGCTCAACTGCCACTGCACGTCTACCAATACACTGATAACGGAAAAGAGCGAGTGCCGAGGCACCCGCTATATTTTTTGCTTCACGATCAGCCGAATCCCGAAATGACGTCGTTCGTTTTCCGTGAAACGCTCATGGCACATCTGCTGATCTATGGCAATGCCTATGCGCAGATTATCCGAAACGGCAGAGGTGATGTCATAGGACTGTATCCGCTGATGCCTGATAAGGTGCGTGTTGACCGCGACGATCGCGGAAGGCTCATTTACCGCTACAGCCGGTACGACGAACACAACCCTAATTTCAGGCTGCAGGGCGAGATCATTCTGCCGATGGAACAGGTGCTGCATATTCCGGGACTGGGCTTTGACGGTCTGGTCGGATACAGCCCCATTGCTATGGCGAAAAATGCTCTCGGTCTTGCGGTCGCCTGTGATGAGTGCGGCTCGTCCTTCTTCGCAAACGGCGCAGCGCCCTCTGCGGTGCTGGAGCATCCGGGCGTGATAAAAAATCCGGAGCGTGTGCGTGAGGCGTGGCAGCGGGCTTACGGCAGCAGCAATGCGCACAAGACAGCGATCTTGGAGGAGGGCATGAAATACACGCCCATCTCCATTCCGAATAATGAGGCGCAGTTCCTTGAAACCCGTAAATTCCAGATCGAGGAGATCGCAAGGCTCTACCGAGTACCGCTGCACATGATCGGCGACCTCGACCACGCCACCTTCTCCAACATCGAGCATCTGTCGCTGGAATTCGTCAAGTATACACTTGATCCGTGGCTGGTGCGCTGGGAACAAGGCTTGCAGAAGGCTCTGCTTTCGGATTCGGAAAAGGGACGCTACTTCATCAAATTCAACGTGGAAGGGCTGCTGCGTGGCGATTACGCAAGTCGTATGCAGGGCTACAGCATTGGAATCCAGAACAGCTTCCTTTGCCCGAATGATGTGAGAACGCTTGAGGATATGAATGTTATCCCGGATGAGGAAGGCGGCAATACCTTTATGGTTAACGGAAGCATGACTCCGCTGAATATGGCGGGGGCTGCGTATGATAAAGGCGGTGATGATAACGAAGTTTGATATGACAGGAGCTAAATGCAACAGTCTTACAGTATTATCGCCCTGTGGTATGTACAAAGGGCGGGATACAGTATGGCTTTGCAAATGTGACTGCGGAAATGTAGCTGAGGTCAGAGGTTCATATCTGAGAAGCGGTCATACCAAAACCTGCGGTCATTGTGCTGCCCGATATGAAGCAGTCGATGATTATATGAAGTGTACAGTGAAAAGCGGTCGTTCGTTCATTTTTGATACGGACGACTTTTCCATTGTCTCTCGTTATAACTGGTCTGTTACAAAAGAGGGCTATGCGCTTGCAAATAACAAAGACCACGGCTCAATCAAGTTGCATCGCTTGCTGATGGGATTCCCTAACGGAGTAGTTGACCATATCAACGGACATCCTGATGATAACCGCAGAAGCAATCTGCGCATCACAACACAGCGCTGCAATACGCAGAATTCGGCAAAGCCACGCTCAAATACAACGGGGTATAAGGGCGTTTGCTTTGATAAGCACAAAGGGAAATTCATGGCGTTCATTCAGCCGAATGGGCGTTTCAAATTTCTCGGATATTTCTCGAATCCTGTTGATGCCGCACACGCATATGATAGAGCCGCTGTATTCTATTTTGGGGAATACGCACGGCTGAATTTTCAAACATGAAAGGAGGAAATGCAGATGAATAAGTTTTGGAACTGGGTACGCAATGAAGACACCGGCGCATCCGAGCTGATCTTCAACGGACCGATTTCGGAAGACACATGGTTCGGTGATGAGATCACGCCTGCCATGTTCCGTAACGAGCTTTCAAAGGTCAGCGGCGATCTCACTGTCTGGCTGAATTCTCCGGGCGGAGATGTATTTGCGGCATCGCAGATCTATACGATGCTCCGCAATCATAAGGGCAAGGTCACAGTCAAGATCGACGGAATTGCGGCAAGTGCCGCTTCTGTTGTTGCAATGGCTGGTGATGAAACCCTCATCGCACCGACGGGTATGCTGATGATCCATAATCCCGCAACTACCGCTTTCGGCAATAAGGAAGCGATGCAGAAGGCAATCGAACTGCTTGACGAGGTCAAGGAGAGCATCATCAATGCCTACGAGGAAAAGTCCGGTCTGAGCCGCAGCAAGATCGCCCGCATGATGGACGAGGAAACGTGGCTCAATGCGAAAAAGGCGCAGTCCCTTGGACTGGTGGACGGGATTCTCTTTGCAAGCAGCGCTCCGCAGCCGAGGCAGGATGAGGATGAAAAGCCCGATGAAGATACACCGGATGAGGAAGAGCCGAAGGAAGATAACCTGACGGCAATGTCTTATTCCCGTGCAGCAACCATGCAGAGCCTGATGCAGAAGGTCTCTGCGGAACACAAAGGTACACCCGTAGATCAGCTGATGAGTCGGCTGAATCTTCTGAAATACTGATTGGAGGTATGTATAATGACTATTCAGGAACTTCGTGAAAAGAGAGCGAAGGCGTGGGATACCGCCCGCGACTTCCTCGACAGCAAGCGTCAGGCTGACGGTACGCTTTCCGAAGAGGACAGCAAGACCTATGACGCAATGGAAGCAACCATCGTGAACCTCGGCAAGGAAATCCAGCGCATGGAGCGTCAGGCAGAGATCGAGGCGGACATGGCGAAAGCAACATCTGCACCGATTCTCACCACACCCGCTGCGCAGAATACTGAGCCGGAAAAGACCGGAACCGCATCTGCTGCATACAGCGATGCCTTCTGGAACAGCATCCGCAATCGTAACTGGATCGATGTGCGCAACGACCTCCATGTCGGCACGGATACCGAGGGCGGCTATCTTGTACCGGATGAGTTCGAGAGAAAACTCATCGAGGCGCTTGAGGAAGAGAACATCTTCCGCCAGATGGCAACTGTGATCAAGACCAGTTCCGGCGACCGCAAGATTCCTATTGTTACATCGAAGGGCGATGCGGTCTGGATGGATGAGGAGGAGCAGTACACGCTTTCCGATGACACCTTCGGTCAGGCATCGCTCTCCGCATATAAGCTCGGTACAGCGATCAAGATCTCCGAGGAACTTCTCAATGACAGCGTGTTCGACCTGCCTTCGTATATTGCCCGTGAGTTTGCCCGCAGAATCGGTGCAAAGGAGGAAGAAGCCTTCTTCATCGGCAACGGTACCGGCAAGCCTACCGGTATTTTCAATGCAACCGGCGGCGCTTCTGACGGCGCAACGACCGCAGGTGCAAGCATCACATTCGATGATGTTATGGAGCTGTTTTACTCCCTCCGCAGTCCTTACCGAAAGAAGGCAGTCTGGGTGCTGAATGATTCTACGGTCAAGGCACTCCGCAAGCTCAAGGACGGCAACGGCAACTACATCTGGCAGCCTTCTGTTGCAGCGGGCGTTCCCGATACGATTCTCAACCGTCCTTACAAGACTTCCAGCTATGTTCCGGAGATCGGCGCTGGCAAGAAGTGTATGGCATTCGGCGATTTCAGCTACTACTGGATCGCTGACCGTTCCGGTCGTACCTTCAAGCGCCTGAATGAGCTGTTCGCTATGACCGGTCAGGTCGGCTTCCTTGCAATGGAGCGTCTTGACGGCAAGCTCATTCTTCCCGAAGCGATCAAGACACTCAAGGTCAAGTCCGGCTCGTGATCACGCTTGCGGAAACAAAAAACTATCTTCGTGTAGATCATTCGGAGGATGACAAGCTCATCCTCTCGCTGGTCGACACTGCCAAGCGGCTGGTGCAGGACGTCGGCAGAATGGACGAGCAGGCACTTGCGGTCAATGAGGAAACCACCCGGCAGGCTATGCTGTATACTGTTTCTTACCTCTATGAGAACCGCAATACTGCTGATTACCACAAGCTGACGCTGACGCTCCGGGCGCTGTTATTTGCGCAGCGGGAAGGAGTGATCTGATGGAGATCGGAACGCTCAATCAGAGGATTGCTTTTCTCGAACACAGCACGAAGATAGACGGCATCGGCAACCACAAGCCTAAGTGGGAGGAAGCCTTCTCCTGCTGGGCTGCCGTGTCCGTAAAGACATCGACGGAAACGACCGATGCGGGCGTGACGCAGGAAGTCGTATCGCTGGAATTTACTGTCCGGCAGACACCCGATACCAAGCGCATCAATACCACCACGCACAAGCTGCGCTTCCGTGGACTGGTGTATGATATTTCCGGTGTGCTGCCGAATTATAAATCACTCGACTATATGAAGATCACGGCAGGTACACGAAAGGCTGGTGAGCAGGATGACTTCGATTGACGATATGGCGACAGAGATCATGAAGGGGCTGACGGAATACGCCGACCTTGCCGACAGCGCCATGAAGAAGGCTGTCCGGAAAACGGCGACCGAGGTCAAGAAGCAGATCTCCGCAGGCGCTCCGGAGCGTACCGGCAGGTATGCAAAAAGCTGGACGACCAAGAAAACGCGGGAGAACAGCCATACACTCGAAATGACTGTTCACTCAAAAGACCGCTACCAGCTTGCGCACCTGCTTGAAAAAGGTCATGCAAAGCGGAACGGTGGACGTGTATCCGGCAAGCCGCATATCGCTCCTGCGGAAGCGCACGGCGAGGAAATGCTCACGCAGCTTATCGAGGAGGCGCTGTCATGACCTATGAAGAAATCAATGAAATGATGCAGGAGATCGGGATGCCGTTCGCCTATCATCATTTTGCCGAGGGCGAGTCTCCGAAACCGCCCTTCGTTATTTTTCTCTCACCCGGCGAGGACACCTTCGGCGCGGATAACCTGATGTATCACAGCTTCAAGCAGCTTGATATTGAACTGTATACAGATGAAAAGTCGCCCGATACGGAAAGCCGTGTGGAGGAAGTGCTGACGCAGCACAATATCTATTACACGAAAACGGAAACCTACATCGAGAGCGAACAGCTCTACGAGGTCTTATACGAAATGGAGGTATAACAATGGCACTGCAGAAAAACAAGGTGAAGTTCGGTCTGAACAAGGTTCACTGGGCGAAGATCACGGCATGGTCTGATGACGGCGTACCGACCTTTGCAACGCCTGTGCGCCTGCCCGGTGCAGTTTCCCTGAGCATTGACGCAAACGGCGAGAATGAGAATTTTTATGCCGATAACAGCGTTTATTATGTCATCAACAACAACGCAGGCTATGACGGTGATCTGGAGGTCGCTCTCATCACGACTGACTTTGCAACGGCGATTCTCGGTGAACAGCTTGATGCAAAGGGAGTTCTGGTGGAGCGCAACGATGCCGAAACATCGCAGTTCGCACTCATGTTCGAGTTTGACGGAGACAAGAACCACATCCGTCATGTGCTGTACTGCTGCTCTGCATCCCGTCCTGCGACTGAGGGTGAGACCACCGAGGAAAGCAAGTCCGTCAAGACGGAAAAGCTCTCCCTCAAGGCATCGGCGCTGCCGAACGGTCTGGTAAAGTCCAAGACCTGCGAGAGCACTGACCAGACCACCTATGACAACTGGTACAACGCTGTCTATATGCCGACCGCTGCAACCAACAACAGCACCGGCACACGTTCTACAACGACCAAGTCCGGCAGCGCGACCGAGTAAGGAGGTACAGCATGGCTATTAAAAAGACGATCACCGTTGACGGTATCGAGGTTCCGTTCAAGGCGAGTGCCGCTGTGCCTCGCCTTTACCGCATCAAGTTCCGCAGGGATATTTACAAGGACTTCGCCGCCCTTCAGACTTCTGTTCAGGAGGGCGACGAGGAAGGTTCTACCCTCGACATCGAGAGCCTTGAAGTGTTCGAGAACATCGCATACATCATGGCGAAACACGCAGATCCGGAGAACGTCCCGGACAATCCGGACGAGTGGCTCGAAGCGTTCAACACGTTCTCCATTTACGAGGTGCTGCCGCAGCTCATTGAACTGTGGGGACTCAACGTGGAGACGCAGGCGGAATCTAAAAAAAACATCGCAAAACTGACCGCCCGATGACAACGCCCCTCTTCCTTCTCCGATGTGTGCAGATCGGGTTGTCCCTCTCGGAGCTTGATCTGCTCACGATCGGAGTCGTGAATGATATGTTCACCGAAAAGGAAAACGACGAATATGACGGCTGGCACGAGGTCGCTGGACAGGCGGATTTTGATAGCTTCTAAGTCAAAAGGCTCGTCCCACTTGTGTGGAACGAGCCTTTTCAACTGGTGGTAAAACTTAGCCGATCTTCTTGATCTTTGCTCTCTTTTCACTTGCGATAGTATCAGAAAAGATCGAAGCTGCAGTAGCCTTAATTGTGCTTTCCTGAATTGTGTCGATGACATGATCAATCCCGCCTGCGTCCTTGATGTTTTTTAACAAAGCAGCATTACCACCGACTTTTCTACCGTTTTCGTTAACGAACGAACGACAGAGTTCGTCTGCAATCGGATTTTTGTGACTCATTTCAACCCCTCCTCTCCTTCAGCTTGTGAAACAAGCGTTTTTTGTTCTTGACTCAATTCTTTTTGCATCTGAAGCTGGCTATGAATAATACGGGAAATAGTGGATTGCCCAACGCCAAGAAACGCAGCGACTTTCGCTTGTGACTTCCTATATTCAACACACAGCTTGTATGCCAAGTATGAATCTGTATCGTTTAGTACCTTTTTCATTTGATGACCTCCAAATGAATATCGACACTTGAATTATACAGCAATATAGCGTAATTGTCAAGTGCGATTGAATAATTTTAATTCATAAACTTATTCAGATGCCATAAAAAAGGAAGGTGAAACCGCATGGCAAACAGAATCAAGGGCATCACGGTCGAGATCGGCGGTGATACTACCAAGCTGTCGAAAGCGCTGGAAGGTGTCAATAAAAGCATCAAGAACACGCAGACGCAGCTCAAGGATGTACAGAAACTGCTGAAACTTGATCCGACTAATACGGAACTGCTCTCGCAGAAGCATAAGCTCCTCGCCGATGCGGTGACCGCTACCAAAGAAAAGCTGGAAACCCTGAAAACAGCAGCAGAGCAAGCAAATCAGGCTCTCGCCAACGGCGACATCTCGCAGGAGCAGTATGATGCCCTGCAGCGTGAGATCATCGAAACGGAACAGGAGCTTCAGAACCTCCAGCGTGAGGCGGAGGCTTCCAGCACGGCGCTTGCCAAGCTCGGTCAGGCGGGAGAAATGCTTGAAAAAGCCGGTGACAAGATCGCCGATGTCGGAACGACACTGACCACTCATGTGACCGTTCCCGTTATGGCTGCCGGAACTGCCGCAGTCAAGACCGCAGCCGACTTTGACTCCGCCATGAGCAAGGTCGCTGCTGTATCCGGTGCGGCTGGTGATGAACTGGACGCTCTCCGGGACAAGGCTCGTGAAATGGGTGCAAAGACCAAGTTCTCCGCTTCCGAAGCCGCTGACGCTATGAACTACATGGCGATGGCGGGCTGGAAAACCGGCGATATGCTGGAGGGTATCGAGGGAATTATGAATCTCGCTGCCGCTTCCGGTGAGGACTTGGCGACAACCTCGGATATTGTAACAGACGCTCTGACCGCTTTCGGCTTATCTGCTGCCGACAGCGGTCATTTTGCTGATGTTCTGGCGGCGGCATCGTCCAACGCGAACACGAACGTCAGCATGATGGGTGAAACCTTCAAATACTGTGCGCCTGTTGCTGGCTCTCTCGGATTCTCCTGTGAGGATACCGCACAGGCAATCGGTCTGATGGCAAACAGCGGTATCAAGGGTTCGCAGTCCGGTACAGCGCTCCGTTCGATCATGACAGCGCTTGCGGGTGATGTGAAGTTCTGCGGTGATGCCTTCGGCGAAATGGAGATCGCAACCACCAATCAGGACGGCTCGATGCGTGAGCTGAATGACATTCTCGCAGACTGTCGTGTGGCTTTTGCGCAGATGTCCGAATCGGAACAGGCATCGGCAGCGCAGGCGCTGGTCGGCAAGAATGCAATGTCCGGCTTCCTTGCGCTAATGAATGCTGCGCCTGCGGATATTCAGAAGCTGGAAGGTGCAATCAGCACCTGTTCTGACGAGATTGATGGCTACAACGGTGTCACTGAAAAGATGGCTGCCGTGATGCAGGATAACCTCGGCGGTCAGCTTATCATTCTGAAATCGCAGCTTCAGGAGCTTGCTATCTCTTTCGGCGAAATCCTGATGCCTGCTATCCGTTCTATTGTATTCCGTGTTCAGGGGCTTATTGATAAATTTAACGCGCTGTCGCCTGCGACAAAGGAAACCATTGTCAAGGTTGCACTTGTAGCGGCTGCACTCGGACCTCTCCTTGTTGTAGTCGGCAAAACAATGGTCGGTGTAGGCAAGCTGATGCAGCTTGTAGCAAACCTCCCGACGATCATTGCAAGCGCAAAGGCGGCGTTCACTTCCTTCGGTGCTGCCATCGGCGGCATCAGTGCGCCTGTGGTCGCTGTCATTGCAGTTGTTGCTGCACTGGTGGCGGCTTTTGTTCATCTGTGGCGCACGAATGAGGATTTCCGCAATAAGATCACTGCGATCTGGGAACAGATCAAAAGTATCTTCAACAATTTCTGTCAGGGCATTGTTGACCGCATCAACGCGCTGGGATTTGACTTCAAAAATATCACTGAGGTCATTAAGGCTGTATGGGACGGACTCTGCAAGTTCCTGAAGCCGATCTTTGAGGGGCAGTTCCAGCAGATCGCAAATATCTTCAAAGCCGTGACAGACATCATTCTGAGTGTTCTGGATATTTTCGTCGGCATCTTTACCGGCGATTGGAGCAGAGTGTGGGACGGCATCAAGGGCATTTTTGCTGCTGTATGGAATTTCATCAAAGATACGCTGAAAAATGCGCTGAATATGATCTGCGGTATTTTCGGCACCGATCTTGGTGAAGTAAAGGAATTCTGGGTAGGCGTCTGGACGAGCATCAAGAACTTCTTTGTGAACATCTGGAACGGTATAAAGAACTTCGTAAGCACCGTCCTCAATGCGATCAAGAACTTTTTCACCACTATCTGGACAGGCATCAAGAACTTTTTTGTCGGTATCTGGACGGCGATTTATAACTCTGTATCAGAGAAAATCAACCTCATTAAAACTGTTATCACAGTCGTATGGAACGCCATTCATTCAGCGATCAGCACGGTGCTGAACGCGATCTGGAATGTCATTTCTACAGTATGGCAGACCATTTACGACTTTATCTCTCCGCTGCTGGAAGCATTCAGATATCTGTTCGAGACGATTTTTGAGGCTATCCTTGTAATTATCAGCCGCGTCATGGACTGGATTCACGAAAAGATTACCACAGCATGGGAGAATATCAAGGCTGTTGTGACGATCGTTCTGGAGGCTATCAAGAGCGTCATTGAAACCGTATGGAATGCGATTCATACAGCGATCACCACGGTGATGGACGCGATCAGCAATGTTATTTCTACAGTCTGGAACGCGATCTCCGGCTTTATCTCCGGCGTGGTCAATGCGATCTGGTCAGTGATTTCAAGCATCTGGAACAGCATCAAGGATCATATCACAAATACACTGAACGCAATTCATGCGGTCGTATCGACGGTATGGAATACAATCTCCGGCTTCATTTCCGGTGTGCTGAATACCATTTCTTCTGTCGTCTCTTCTATCTGGAACGGTATCAAAAATACTGTCACAAATATCCTGATTGCCATTAAAACAACGGTATCGAATATCTGGGACAGCGTGAAAAATGCCGTGACGCAGAAGATCACGGCAATTAAAGACACTATAGTCAACGGCTTCAATGCTGCGGTGAATTTCATCAAGAACCTTGCATCGCAGGCGTTCCAGTGGGGCGCAGATATCATAAACGGTATCGTGAACGGCATCAAAAACTGTATCGGCAAGGTTGCTGATGCGGTCAAGGGCGTGGCGAATAAAATCAAGTCTTTCCTGCACTTCTCTGTACCTGATGAGGGACCTCTTGCGGATTTCGAGAGCTGGATGCCGGACTTCATGCAGGGACTTGCGGACGGTATCAACGCAAATACCAGTGTGGTAAACGATGCGGTCAACAGCTTTGCAGGCGGTCTTGCTGAGAAAATCAGCAGTGTGATTCAGAGCGCTCTGTCCAATGTTGTTACATCGGTGCAGGGCTTCATGACGCAGGTGTTTGATACTGTCAAAACGGTCTGGACAAACGCCAATGCTGCGATCAATGCGACGATGTCGCAGATCAGCAGTGGCATCACTTCCGGCTGGAAAGCGATCGTCAGCACGATTAAAACGGCGCTTGAAAATATCCGCAATGTCATCACGACCACATGGAAGGCTGTATCTTCTGTGATCTCCGCCGCGCTGGACGGTATTAAGAAAATCGTCACGGCGGTATGGACGGCGCTGAAGAACCTCATCAAAACGGGACAGCTTGACATCAAGTCCGTGGTGACGACTACTTGGGAAGCTGTATCTGGCGTAGTTCGTACTGCGGTCAATGCGATCAAATCCGTTGTGCAGGCGGTCTGGGATGCAATGCCGGATGCCGTGCGAAATGCAATGAATCGTGTCAAGGAAGCCGTGCTGTCTATCTGGGACGGCATCAAAAACGGCATCGGTGACAGGCTCGGCGGTGTGCGGGATGCGGTCGTCAACGCCATGAACGCTGTTTATAACGCAGTCATGGACAAGGTCAACAGCTCGTGGTCATGGGGACGCGACCTCATGCAGAACCTTATCAACGGCATCACCTATATGCTCGGCAGTCTGATTAACACAGTCGCGGATGTGGCTCGTTCCATCTGGGAGTACCTGCATTTCTCCGTACCTGAAAAGGGTGCGTTGACCGATGTGGAGGAGTGGATGCCGGACTTCATGAAGGGACTGGCAAAGGGCATCAACAAGAGCAGGAAGTATGTCGAGGCGGCTGTGTCCGGTGTGGCTGATGCTATGACGCTGACGATGCAGTCCGGGCTGAATGTCGATATGGACGGCATCTCCGGAGCCATGATGAACGGCGGCAGCGGCGGTGTGGTCAACAATTACTACAACAATGACAACAGCCGGACAGTGAATCAGACCAATAATAGTCCGAAATCTCTGTCACGGCTGGAGATTTATCGTATGACGAGGAATGCGTTGAAGGTGTGAAAGATAATTTTATTCATTCAAATAACAATTTGAAACATATTCTTTCATTTTATCATAATCTATATCTGTTAATTCTTTCAATTCATCATAGTATTTTCCTTGTAAAGGATTGATTGTAAATTTATCATCCTCAAAACCGAAATGCTTCAGCTGCTCATTACTCTGTTGATATATTTTTATCAACTCACTTTCAGCACACGGAGGAACGCTACCGTTTTCTTGAGTCAAATGACGTTCTATAAGTTGTAAAAATAATTCAAATCTGAATGTACTAAAAGGATGATCACGGTTTGTACCCAGCGGTAAATAATCGGATAATAGTTCTTTATTTTCTGTTATATGATGATAAATAAAGAGTGATGTTATGAGAGATGAATACCATAGTATTCTTTGTTCTTTCATTTTGATGATTTCAGAATTATTGTTTTTTTTGATAACATGCATCAAAGGTACGTCGAATGAACAAAACATATTGTCCAATCCCTTTAAATCACACATGACTTCAAACTTTTTTTTATGATCATTAGGGATGTTTGAATTGATTGAGATTGTACAATGACCAAAGGCGATATGCATAAATTCATGCCATAAAATCAATTTAAGAATCAGCGTAATAATTTGTTTCGCATCTTCCTCTTTAACATTGCAGATATCTATAATATTTTGTTCAAGTAAATAAGGAATGGCATAGCTTATAACAATTATAAATTTGTTATTTTTAATCTTCTTAGAATAAGCGTTAAAATAATCGGATAGTTCCCATTTAAATGATATAGGCTCCAATTTTTTACACTTAGTTTCAATATATACCTTGATTATTTCTAATTCTTCATCTATTACTGGTTGATACTTCGTATCAAGATTTTCTTTAATATCATTAATATTAAAATCATATTTTTTGGACATATAAATACCTCAACTTTTTTAAATCAATAATACACTTTGTTTTATCTATCCTATTCATATTATACCACATCCACGTTGAAAAGTAAAGGTGGTGCAACCATGTTTTTCAAACTTATCCTCGAAAATGCCAACGGCGACCGTGTAGACATGACCGCCACGGCAAACCAATATATGACCTCAAAGGTGGAAGGACTGAATCCGCCCACCGGCACGATCAGCACCTCCAGCTATGCGGGCATGGACGGTAGTTACCTGAACAATGCCTTCATTGAGAAGCGGAATGTTGTCATTTCCTTCGAGATGAGCGGAGTGGGGGTGGAAGCCCGCAGGCATCAGCTTTACAAGGTGGTGAAGCCGTCGCGCTACATCAAAATCTACTATGCGACCTCTGGCATAGATGTATTTGCAGAGGGTTATGTGGAGAGCTGCGAGGTGCAGAACTTTGAACAGCTTACCACCGGGCAGATTTCTATTCTCTGTCCGGATATTTATTGGTATTCCACGACTTCGGTCATGGCTTACTACTCGCAGATCACGGGAGCGTTCACATTCTCGTTCCCGACCGGGAGCAATCCGGAGCCGTTTATTCTCGGTAAGTACAACACGCAGAACATGATGACCATTGTCAATGACGGAGACGAGATCGGCTTCACGCTGGTGATTGAAGCGCTGGAGGATGCACGTTCTCCTACGCTGTATAATGCCGACACGGACGAGTATATGCAAATCACCGGCGACATTCTCGCGGGCGATATTATCACTGTCACAACCAAGACCGGCAATAAGACGGTCACGCTTGATCACGGCGGCGTCAAGACCAATATCATCAACCGGCTTGTTTCCGGCTCAACATGGCTGACGCTGCGTGAGGGCAGGAACCGCTTCTACCTGCGCGGCACGGGACTGCAAAACCTGAAAGTCACTATTGTTCACACGAACGCTTATCTGGGGGTGTAGTATGCAGATTGAAGTTTACCGCATGACGGCGGAGGAAGATGCGCTGACGATTACTCTTGAGGCGGTCTGCGACACCTTTTCTTCGCTGCTCTGGGATATTGAATACTACAAGTGCGGCAGCTTTGAGGTGTATATCGCCGCCAATCCGCAGAATATTGAGATTTTCCAGACCGGCAGAATCGTCGGTCGTGATGATGATAATCAGCACTTCGGCATCATCGAATCGGTGCTTATAAACACAGATATTGAGAACGGCGACTACCTGACAGTGCGTGGTCGCTTTTTGATGTGTCTGCTGGAACGACGCATCATTCACCCGACATACAACGTCACAGCGGCAAAGGCATACAGCGAAATAGTCCGGGAGGTCGTGACGCAGAATGCGCTGCTCTCGGATAACCGCAGGATTCCGGGGCTATCCCTCGGAACAATCTCCGGCACCTGCTGGGAGCAGACCGCAACGCTGCAAATATCCTATACGAATCTGATGCAGTGGGTGTATACGATCTGCGAGAAGCTCGGCGGCACAGCGAATATCCGGCTGGTGAAATCCTCCGGGGAGCAGTACCGCATGGTGTTCGACCTATCCGAAGGTGCTGACCGCAGCATCATGCAGGAGGATAATCCGCATATTATTTTCTCCGACGCATACAGCAATCTGCTCTCGTTCAGCTATGCTGAGGACAGCAGTGTTCAGAAGAATTTTGCCTATATCTTCGGTCAGGGCAAGGGCGATGAACGCAAGCGCACCACATATTGTGACGGCGATGAGCCGACATACCTTGACCGCTATGAAGTGTATGTGGATGCGGACGATATTTCCGAGACAGAGCAGGTCGAGGGAGAAACGATCCCGATTCCGGAGGAAAAGTATCTGGAACTGCTGCGCACTCGCGGCTCGGAGCGTCTGGTACTGCCGAAAACAGCATCGGAGTCGGACATTGCTGCGCACAACACGCAGTATGTATATAACCGTGATTATTTCGTCGGCGACTATGTGACGGTGCAGCACCGGCGCTTCGGCATGATACAGCCGCAGATACAACTCATCGGCATGATTGAGGGCTTCGACCAGAACGGGCGCAGCCTGACACCAACTTTCAAGGAGGCATGATATATGGCTTTTTACAGCGGTTTCTTCAATTCAAAAGGGCTTGACCGCACCTATACGGCGGAGGACTTCACATCGTATCTTTCGTCTATCATCTGCAACGGTATCCTCGATACCTACGGACAGATGTTCAGGCTGACAGCGGCAAGTAGCGGTCTGAAAGTGACGCTCGGCACTGGCAAGGCGTGGATCGACGGACACTACTTCATCAATGATGCCCGATACAGCATTGACTTGACAAGCTATCAGGATGAATCGCTGCCGAGATATGTGGCGATTGCTATTCTGCTTGATGTCGGTGAATCGGTTCGCAGTGTATCTCTCGAAATCACGCCCGGAACGCCTGCGGAGAATCCGTCTCTGCCTTCGCTGCCAAGTGACGAGAACAAGACCAGACTCCTCATGTATGCGGTACGTCTGAATCCGGGTGCAACGGAGCTTTCCGAGCGTGACTGGTACGATTATCGTGAAGATAAGAACGTCTGCGGTTACTGCAAGTGTATCCTCGGCAAATGCAAGGTGACGGAGCTGATGACGCAGATGGCGCAGCTTGTCGCAGAGGTGCAGGAAAATAATGAGACCATCGCAGAGCTGACCAATAAGGTCGAGCAGCTTGAGGCGGAGGTCGAGGATATTGGTGATATTGTTTCTGTCAGTCAGTGCGGTGAAAACATCTTCTATGCGCTGTACTCCAATGGCAAACTGCTTCTGAAGGGCACGGGCGCAATGTACGACTATGATTACGATCAGAACAAGTCTCCGTTCCGAGGTAATAACGATATCGTGAAAGCTGTAATCACGGAAGGTATCACCACGATCGGTGAGGACACATTCAGTAGATGTATGAACCTTGAATTTGTGACGCTTCCAACAACGCTTACGTCAATCGGCAGCGGCGCATTCCTGCCCGGCGATGAATCAGTGGGCTACTCCGGAAAACTGCATCACCTTATTATCCCGGATAATGTCACAACTATCGGCGGCGGGGCTTTCTGGGGCGCTGCGCTGGATGAAATTACAATTCCCCGTAATGTTTCTACTGTCGGCAATTATGCATTCAGAGACTGTTCAAGGCTCGGCGAGGTTCGCTACGAAGGAGCTGTGATCGGCGGTTTTATGTTTGTCGGCTGTCAGGCGCTGACACGCTTTACAATGGCAAATACCGTAACGGTTATCGGTGAGCATTGCTTCAACTATTGTCGAAATCTCACCAGAATCACCTATGAGGGCAGTCTGGAACAGTGGTCTGCGATTACCAAGAGAAACAACTGGGACGGCAAGAATGGCATGGAAACCGGACATTCCGGACTTAAACGCATTCAGTGTCTCGACGGCTTTATGGAGTGGGATGAAGAAAATCATGAATGGAAAGTTGGTGAAGAATAATGTGGAAATTTCTTGTAAAGAACCAGAGCATTGAAGTTCTGGAACGTGAAGTGCTGGCTGATCATCAGATCCAGTATGTGCAGTTCCGCTTTACCTTTGACGGTGACTGGCGGCGCTTTCATAAGGTCGTGCAGTTCTCGCAGTGTGACGAGACATACAGCATTGTTCTCGGTTTTGACGGGACGAACTGCTATCTGCCTGCGGAGCTTCATGTGGGGGCTGCCAAAATGTCGGTGTTCGGTTACGACACCGAGAGCGAGACGACCGTTCGCGCAACGACCGTGCCGGTCACGCTGAATATCCGTCCTTCCGGCTTTGTCGGTGACGATGATCCGCCCATTCCGCCGACGCCTGATCTGTATGCGCAGCTTCTGAAGAAGATCGAGGAAGCGGGACACGGTGCTGACGGCAAGTCTGCCTACGAGATTGCTGTGGAGCATGGATATGTCGGTACGGAAACAGAGTGGCTGGCATCGCTTAAGGGTGAGCCGGGTGAAACACCGGATATGTCGGATTATCCGAAAACGACAGAAGTTACGGAGATCGTCGAGCGTGAAATCGAGGCGGCAACTGGAGATTTTCATTCTCATGCGAACAAGGCAACGCTGGATGCTTTTACGCCTGAACTTCTTCAGGAGCTTTCCGGTTTGCAGCAGTTCGAGGACAGGACACAGTATGAGATTCAGATCATCAACGAGGAGTTTCTGACGCTGAATGCGCAGCGCCATACACATAATAACAAGGATGTGCTGGACAGTATCACACAGGAAATTCTTGATGGTATCGCAAGCGCAGAGAGGCTGGCACATTCACATCACAACCTCGCAACGCTCAACGGCATCACGGATTCTCACGTTTCCCGCTGGGAAGAGGCATACACCAGCGCTATGAACCTCAATGAGCGTGTCGGCGTGAACGAGGGTGTATTCGAGCGCTTCAAGACGGAGATTCTCTATGATATGCAGGGCTGCCGCACATCTATTTCGGATATCCTTACCCGGCTTTCGGCTGTGGAGACAGCCCTGTCCGGAGTAGAGAGCGCACTTGCGGCTATTGTGGAGGTGACGACATGAGCATCGCAAATTATCTGACAGCGCTGGATGCGCAGCGAGATCAGCTTGCAAGAAACCTTGTAACAATGGGAGTACAAGCATCAGAGTCCGAAAAGCTGAATACCCTCGTGCCGAAGGTGCCGCAAATACCGACCTCCCGACCGGAAACAACACTGTTCCATTCCGGCAGTGACGCGCTTCAGACCTACGGCGAACTGCTGTACACCTACTATGTGGACGGCTACCGCAGCCTTTCCGGATTTGCGGATATTTACCCGAATTTCTGCTGCGCTGAAAACGACTATGCGATTTATTATAACCAGCCGGACTTCAACTGGGGCGCAACCATTTACACCATGTGTATTACCCCGGTACGCATCACGCCTGCGAAGAAAATTCTGCTCTGCTACAATTCCGGCAGCACGGACATCGGCGAGATGTGGCTTGTTCGCAAATCGGCACAGCAGTTTTCGCCTGCGGAGACCGCAAGATACATTCACGAAAAGGTCAGCGGCGGAGAGGCAATTTCCATTCCGTTCGGCTGGCTCGGCTCTGTCGGCAACTATATCTCCGTCCTGCACGACTGCAGCGGTGTATCTGCTGACGAATATTATCTCACGTGGAAGGCAGTGACAGACAATACAAGCCCGATGATCAGGACGGTCAAGGTACTGGAGGTGACAACATGAAAGGAAGTATCTGTACGGTGATCGGCGCGATCGGCGGCGGAATTGCAGCGCTGTTCGGCGGCTGGGATTCCGCGCTGGTGACGCTGATCATCTTTATGGGCATTGACTTTGCAACCGGAATGATTACCGGTGCTATGGGCAAGTCCAAGCACAGCAAGACCGGAAAGCTGAACAGCAAGGCGGGCTGGTACGGGCTTGCGAAGAAGTGCAGCATTCTCATGCTCATTATCGTGGCGGTACGTCTGGATATTCTGCTCAATACGAATTATGTGCGTGATGCAGTCTGCATTGCGTTCTGCGTGAACGAGCTGCTCTCCATCGTGGAAAATACATCGCTCATGGGTATTCCGTATCCGCCTGCACTGAAAAATGCGATCGAGGTGCTGCAGAAGCAGACCGGCAGAAAGGATGATAACGATGATTAAGACCTACGGCTATACCGATAATACACAGCTCTCTCCGCACTTTAATGCGCAGGAGTTCCGCTGTAAATGCGGCAAGGCACATGATTTTCAGATCGATGATGACCTTATCACCAAGCTGGAGGCGCTCTATGCAGCCCTCAACTGCTCCAAGATCATCGTCACCAGCGGTTTCCGTTGTGTTGCTCATGATAAGGCAGTCAAGGGCAGCGGTACGGGACAGCATACACTGGGCAAAGCCGCGGACATCTGCTGCTACGGGCAGGACGGACAGCCCATCAGCAGCAAGAACGTCTGCTGCAAGGCACAGGATACGGGCTTTACCGGTATTGCGAATATCACTGCTGCCTACATCTATACGCACGTAGATGTGCGCTCAGGCAGAAAGTGGTACGGTGATGAGGTACACGGCAACAGCAGCGTGACCGATGATTTCTATAAATACTTCGGAGGCGAGGATTTGAAGGGCATCGACGTCAGCGTTCATAACGGCAAGATCTACTGGCAGAAGGTCAGGGCGGCGGGCATTGATTTTGCGATCCTGAGAGCAGGATACGGCAGACTGGCATCGCAGAAGGATGACCGTTTCGAGGAAAACTATTCCGGCGCAAAAGCAGCCGGTATTCCGGTCGGTGCGTACTGGTACTCTTATGCGATGACACCGGAGGAAGCAGAACTGGAGGCGGATGTGTTCCTGTCCGTCATCAAGGGGAAGCAGTTCGAGTTCCCGGTATATTTTGATCTGGAGGAGAAAAAGCAGTTTGACCTCGGCAAGGAAAAGGTATCTGCCATTATGCGGGCGTTCCTCGAAAGAGTCGAGGCAGCGGGCTATTTTGTCGGTCTGTACGGCTCTGCGTCCTCTCTCACGACACATACCGCCGATGACATCAAATCCCGCTACACGATCTGGCTGGCGCACTGGTGTGACCAGACGAATTACAGCGGCGCATACGGTATCTGGCAGCATTCCGAGAAAGGCAAGGTCGCAGGCATCAACGGCAATGTCGATCTCGACATCGGCTACAAGGATTTCCCGACCATCATCAAGGCAAAGGGACTGAATGGCTACGGCAAGGAGCCGAATCCGCCTGCACCTGCTGCGGAGGACGGCATTACGGTTGAGGCGACTGTTGACGGCAAGAAGTACAGCGGAAAACTGAATAAGGCATAACAGCAACGCCCGTCGGGATTTTTTTCTCGGCGGGCGCGTTTTTTCGTCCAAACGCACCTCGATTCTGTAGTGGGTAGTAGAAAGAAATATTACCGGAGGTGCTTTCATGACTGATACACAAAAAGCAAAGGCGCTTCATATGCGTTCAAAGGGCGTTTCCTTTGCGCGGATTGCAGCAGAACTGAATATATCCGTCAACACTGTGAAGTCCTTTTGCAGCCGTAACAAAAGTGGTCAGCTTTGCCTGTTCTGCGGCACTTCAATTCAACAGCCGCCGAGAGCGAGAATAAAAAAGTTCTGTTCCGATAAATGCCGGATGCAGTGGTGGAAGGCGCATATAAAAGAGGTCAACAGAAAAGCTGTTTATGATTTCACCTGCGCCTGCTGTGGGCAGCAGTTTCAGGCTTACGGGAACGATCACAGGAAATATTGCAGCAGAGCCTGTTATATCAAAGCGAGGTTTGGAGGTGAGCAGCGTGAACTTTCAGAATGAAATGATGTATCAGGCGACGATGAGTTTTGCCCGGAAGATGCTCCGGGACGGTTTGATCACCGAGGACGAGTATCGTCAGATTGATACAATGTTCATTGAGAAATACCAACCGAAAATCGGCACATTATTCGTTGACTTACAGCCGGAACAGAGGTAATATGGGATACTGAAAGGAGGGGTTTTATGCGTAGAATCACAAAAATTGAGCCTACAAAACCTATATTGCTCAAGCGCAAACGAGTTGCTGCCTACGCCCGTGTCTCGATGGAAACGGAACGCCTGATGCATTCCCTTTCAGCGCAGATCAGTTATTACAGTGAGCTGATCCAGAAGAATCCTGAATGGGAGTATGCGGGAGTGTACGCCGACAATTTCATCTCAGGCACAGAAACCTACAAGCGGCAGGAGTTCCAGCGAATGCTTGCAGACTGCGAGGCAGGGCTGATAGACATCATCCTTTGCAAGAGCATTTCACGTTTTGCCCGCAATACGGTTGACCTGCTGGAGACTGTCCGGCACCTGAAAGCACTCGGCATTGAAGTGCGCTTCGAGAAGGAAAACATCAACTCCATGTCAGGCGACGGCGAACTGATGCTCACCATTCTTGCCAGCTTTGCGCAGGAAGAGAGCCGCAGCATTTCAGAAAATGTGAAGTGGGGCATTCGGAAGCGCTTTGAAAATGGCGAAATGTGTTGTAAAAATCCCGTGCTTGGATATGAGTGGGTTGACGATCAGCTTATCGTTGTTCCGGAAGAAGCAGCTATTGTGAAGCGTATCTTCCAGAATTTCCTTGACGGGAAATCACGACTGGAGACGGAGCGTGAGCTGAATGGTGAAGGTATCACAACGAAGAACGGGTGCCGATGGCAGGATTCCAGCATTAAGGTGGTTCTTACAAACATCACCTATACAGGCAATCTTCTGTTCCAGAAAGAATACATTACCGATCCGATCACCAAGAGACGCAGAAAAAACAAAGGCGAACTGCCGCAGTATTTTGTTGAAGGAACACACGAAGCTATCATTGATATGGAGACATTTCAGTATGTGCAGGCGGAGATGCAGCGGCGGCGGGAACTTGGCGCTCTGGCAAATAAGTCGCTGAATACCTGCTGTTTTACTGGAAAGCTGAAATGCCCATTCTGCGGTCAAAGCTATATGCACAATACTCGTAAAGATCGCGGGAGCTTTCAGGAATTCTGGTCGTGCGGCGCTATCAAGAAGAAAGGTGGTCGTTGTCCGGTCGGGGGCAGCATCAATCATAAGCATCTGCGTGAAACCAGCGCAAAGGTGCTGGGGCTGCCGGAGTTTGATGAAGAAGTATTCCTTGCACAGGTGGACGTGATACTTGTTCCTGCAAGGGAAACGCTTGAATTTCATCTCAAGGACGGTGCGGTTGTCACCGAAGAATGCAAGAACACCGGGCATCAGGAGTGCTGGACACCGGAACGACGGGCTGCGACTGCTAAACGCCGCAGAGACAGCGCTGCGCCTAACCGTCCTGATGCGACTTGCTTTACCAAGAAGATAAAATGCATCCGGTGCGAACTAAACTATCGTCGAGGCACAAGGAAAGATGTTCATCACTGGCGCTGCGCTGGCAAGAACGGCTGCCTGAGCCTGCGGGAGGAAGTGCTGAAATCGCTCACGGCGGAAGTGTTGGGACTTACAGAGTTTGATGATGATGTTTTCCTTGAACAGATCAGCCGCATTGAAGTACACGACAACGATATGCTCCGCTATTGCTTTTATGACGGGCGCGTCGAAGAACGCCAGTATATCGCGCCGCCCAAGCCCGGAAGGAAATGGACGGCACACCAGCGTGAAGTGATGGCGCAGAAGGTCAGCGCAAGCTGGACACCGGAACGGCGGGCAGATATGAGCGTCCGGGCAAAGGAAATGCGAAGGAGGGAGAAACTTGCCAAGAATCACTAAAATACCTGCATCGATCAGCCGCTACACTTCAGCGCCGATCGATGCTCCGGTCAAACGGAAGGTTGCAGCATACGCTCGTGTCTCGACCGACAATGAGGAACAGCTCACGTCATACACTGCGCAGATCAGCTACTACACCGATTATATCAAGGGGCGTGAGGACTGGGAGTTCGTCAAGGTGTACACGGATGAAGGCATCTCCGGCTGTTCGACTAAACGCAGAGAGGGCTTTCAGGCTATGGTCGCCGATGCACTGGCGGGAAAGATCGACCTGATCATCACCAAGAGCGTGAGCCGCTTTGCCCGCAATACGGTTGACAGCCTGACGACCATACGAAGCCTGAAAGAACACAATGTGGAGTGCTATTTCGAGAAGGAAAACATCTGGACGTTCGACGGCAAGGGAGAATTGCTGCTGACCATCATGTCAAGCATATCGCAGGAAGAAGCACGATCCATTTCGGAGAACGTCACATGGGGGCAGCGGAAGCGCATGGCTGACGGTAAAGTCAGCCTTGCATACAGCCGCTTCCTCGGTTATGACAGGGGCGCTGACGGCAAAATGGTTATCAACCCGGAACAGGCGGAAACGGTGCGGCTCATTTACGGGCTGTTCCTTGAGGGCATGACACCGCATACGATCGCGCTTACCCTGACAGAGAAAGGCATCAAAACACCCAGCGGGAAGGACAAATGGAACGCCACCACTGTGCGGCGAATCTTATCAAATGAAAAGTACAAGGGTGATGCACTCCTGCAAAAGGAGTATACGGTTGATTTCCTGACCAAGAAAACGAAGAAGAACTGCGGCGAAATCCCGCAATACTACATCGAGGACGACCACGAGGCAATCATTGATCCCGCCGTTTTCGATCTGGTGCAGCAGGAAATGGAACGCAGGAACAACGGCGCTTTCCGGTACAGCGGAGTGAGCATCTTCTCCAGCAAGGTGAAGTGCGGCGGGTGCGGAAGCTGGTACGGCGCAAAGGTATGGCATTCGACCGACAAGTACCGGAAGGTCATATACCGCTGCAATCACAAGTATGGCAAAAAGCGCTGCACTACGCCGCATATCACCGAGGATGAGATCAAGGTTGTGTTCCTGAACGCCCTGAACCAGCTTCTGAAAAACCGCGAGGAACTGATCGCCAACGTCAAGCTGATCTGCGCGATGGTTGGCGATACCTCGGAGCTTGAAGCTGAATGCAAGAAGTACGCTGATGAAATGTCGCTGATCGCAGATATGGTGGAGGCAGCAATGCTGGAGAGCGCACGTGTCGCCCTCGACCAGAACGAGTACCGCCAGAAGAATGACGCTCTCGCAGCCCGCTTCGAGGAGGCGAAAAAGAAGTATGATGAGCTATCAGAGCAGATTACCGACCGTGAAACACGCAGGCAGAATCTACAGCATTTTCAGGAAACGCTGGAATCACTGAAAGGTACGATTACCGAATTTGACGGGGCGCTGTGGGGCACATTGGTAGACTACATCACGGTCTATGAGGACGGCAGCAGGACGGTCACATTTAGAGACGGGACAACAATCTGATAGAATAGACGCAGCAAAGCACTCCGCCAGTGTGGTGGAGTGCTTTTTACTGTTTGGTATTGAAAAAAGTGGCAGAATCAGTTATAATGTAAGTAGGATAATTGTCCTGCACATCAGCCATACGTTGCATTCGTAAAAAGGAGTGATATGTATGATTTCAGAAGAGTTGAAGGCAATCGTTGACAAGCTCAAAGAGCAAGGTAAGGAAACCGAGAGTAAAATGAACTTTTTCGAGGCAGCCACCGAAGAGCAAGTCTCTGAATTTGAGACGAATAATAGTCTTGCTTTTCCATCAAAATTCAGAGAATGGCTGTTATTCTCTGACGGCGGAGAATGTTTTTTACCCGCTGGTGTTCAGTTCTATGGTGTCGCGCATAAACCGTTGATTGATGTAAATGATGTTAGCAGACCAGATGATAGTTATGTAGTGATTGGCGCTTTGTCTGAAGGTGATCCTATACTCATTAAAAAAGATGCAGAAACTGTAGCAATATATAATCAGGAGGCAGGTATAATCGAGGATGATGAAGTATATGATGACTTCTTTGCATTCTTGAACGACCTTTATAACATTCTTGGGATGGGAGAGCGATCCTATGTCAAGAAGAACAGCGCAAGCAAGTAAAGCAGTTAGAGATGCTTGGAAAGAAGAACAAGAACGTGTCCGTATGGGAAAAGGTACACGAGATTGGACTCAAGAACAGCAAAAAGAAATACTTGAATTAGGTAGAGCGTATTATCATAGTGATGATCCGAATGATATAAATGATGGAAAAGCATTTGAAGGTCATCATATGAAAAGTGTCGAAGCATATCCTGAATTTCAAGGTGATTCGGCGAATATTCAATTTCTATCAAAGCCCGAACATATAGAAGCACATCGTGGGGATTATAAAAACGCATCAAATTGGTATTTTGATCCTGTGACGCACGAGTTTACAGATTTCGGTGAAGGAAAATATATACCTTGTACTGTTATTGATCTCTCTGATCCAATCAAAATCATAACTGTAGACACATCAGAAAACGGTACAATCGCTAAAACAAAGCCAGCAGGAAAAACAACATCGGCTGAAGAAAGAAGCACTACTACATCATCTGAACATTCGGAAGAGAAACCAAAAGAAAGTACAACTCCGAAAAAGAAGAGTGAAGAACCTCCACCAAAGCCACCGAAACCAAGTACAGCAAAAACAAAACCTGAACCGCTAAAGTCTAAAATTGAACCGCCAAAGAAGCCGGGATTCCTATCAAGAGTACGTAAGAGAGTAAATTCAGTGTGGACAGAAACTGTAAGTCCAGTAATAACTGATACCATCTGGCCATATGTAAAAGAACACCCCTTACAGACTATTACTGGAGTTATAACAACGGTCGGTGGAATAGTAGGCGTGTTTTCTCAAAGCACAAGCAATAATGGTGACAGCGAAAAATCTTTTACATCTGATATACTTCGTTCTGAAGATAAATATGGTTCCGATTATCCTAAACCTGATATCTCTGATTTGGATTCAACTCAGAACGAAGAAAAAGAAGAAGCTGATATTGCAGCTGACACATCAGAGCGTCCGTACACGCCGAATGATGTGCCAGCAGGAGGACAACATTATCACTATAAAGATGGTAGTGTTAAATGGAAAGAAAAGGGTCCTTATTCAAGGGGTAAGAAGAAAAAAGACGAAGAATAATGTATGATGGCACTGCGCTAAAAACGGCGTAGTGCCGTTATTTTTTGCCCTTATGCACCCAACGGTTACATTTGCACCCGTTGGGTGCATTTTTCGTGTATGCGTTAAATTGTATCAAAATAGGAACGGCAATAGATCCTGCCTGTGGTTCGGGTTCGCTGCTGCTGAAAGCTGCAAAGATACTCGGCAAGGATAAAGTACGTCAGGGCTTCTTCGGACAGGAAATAAATATCACTACATACAACCTCTGTCGTATCAATATGTTCCTGCATGATATTGACTACGACAAGTTCGACATAGCTCACGAAGATACACTTATTTCACCGCAGCATTGGGACGATGAGCCTTTTGAGGTTATTGTAAGTAATCCTCCATATAGTATAAAATGGGCGGGCGATGAGAATCCATTACTTATAAATGATCCTCGTTTCTCTCCTGCAGGAGTGCTTGCGCCGAAGTCTAAGGCAGACCTTGCATTTATCATGCACTCACTGGCTTGGCTTGCGAATAACGGCGCAGCTGCTATTGTTTGTTTTCCGGGTGTCATGTATCGTGGCGGAGCTGAAAAGAAGATACGCAAATACCTGATAGACAACAACTTCATAGACTGCATTATACAGCTGCCTGATAACCTTTTCTATGGTACATCTATTGCAACTTGTATTATGGTTCTGAAAAAGAACAAGTCTCAGAACAGCACACTTTTCATTGACGCTTCTAAGGAATGTGTCAAGGTAACGAACAATAATAAGCTCACTGAGGATAATATCGCTAAGATAGTGACAGCATTTTCAGAACGCACAGACAGCGAATACTTCTGCCGCCTTGTTCCTAATGACGAGATTGCGGAGAATGACTATAACCTGTCCGTTTCGACTTATGTTGAGCAAGAGGACACAAGAGAGGTCATTGATATTGCTGTTCTCAACGCAGAGATAGCTGAGATAGTTAAGCGTGAGGACGTGCTCAGAGCTGAGATTGACAAGATCGTTGCAGAAATAGAGGGATAAGATGTCAAAGCGTGGAGAGATTGAAGAACACTGCTTAAATATAGTGAAAGAGCATTTAAAAGAGTCAGTATTTTTGCCATATCATCAAAAGAATGCAGAGAAATAACTTCTTTCATATTGAATGCAACAGCTAATGATAAATTAAGTGAATTTCCTGATTTCAAGTTCGATGGCGGCTTCATAGAGCATTTTGAAGTAACTTCCTCTCACTCTAATAGAAACGGCTCTACTATCAAACATGAGAAATATCAATTGGAAAAAGAAGCCGAAGCGAAGGAAAAGGCTTTAATGGAGGAAATGAATGAAACTCCATGTTATGAAGGAAAACTGATTAAAACAGATACTTGGTTTAGTAAACGCACATATGATGATTTCTGCTTATCATTTAAAAGAGCATGGGAGAACCATATTGACAGCTTAAAGAAATATGATGGAGACAAAAGTAACAGTATTTTTATGTTTCATTATTCCGACTCATCATTAAGGACAAGAAGAACATATACCAACATAAAGCAGGGGTTAAGATATGGAGACTTGTTAAAAGATGATCCAGACTATATTGGATACAGAATAACGAGAGACAGCAACTTACTTGATTATATTTATTCTTTCAAAGATGTAATAAAAAATGTTATTTTTGTAAATGAAGATCGTTTTCTTGGAGATAAAATAGAAATTATTAGTGTTGAGAATATACCTGAGATTATTAAGATAGTAAAAGGTCGCTTTACTTTTAGCTGTGCCATGATTGGAGCTTCCCATAATACTTACGGTATTAGCCGTAAAAAAACCTTTTATAAAGGAAATGAAGATAATGAATAAACTTGAACAACTGATAAAAGAGCTTTGCCCTAACGGCGTGGAGTACAAAAAGCTCGGTGATATTGCAACCGATGTTTTCAGAGGTGCAGGAATTACAAGAAATCAAGTAACCGAAGAAGGAACTCCTTGCGTAAGATATGGCGAAATATACACTACATACGGTATCTACTTCGATACTTGTGTTTCGCATACAGATGAAAGCACCATTCAGAGCAAAAAATACTTTGAATACGGAGACATACTCTTTGCTATCACAGGAGAAAGTGTTGAGGATATAGCTAAATCTACGGCTTATGTAGGACATGAAAAATGTCTCGCTGGCGGTGATATTGTTGTATTAAAGCATAATCAAAATCCAAAATATTTGTCGTATGCGCTTTCGACTACAACTGCACAAATGCAGAAAAGCAAAGGTAAGGTAAAAAGTAAAGTCGTTCATTCAAGTGTTCCTTCAATAAAGGATATAATAATCCCTGTACCTCCATTAGAGGTACAGGCTGAAATTGTCAAGATCCTTGACAATTTCACAGAGCTTACAGCAGTGCTTACAGCAGAGCTTACAGCTCGCAAAAAGCAGTATGAATACTATCGTAACCTCATGTTAGATTTCGGAGCACACGGAGAGAAAACAGGCGATTGTGAATGGCGCACAATCAAGCTTGGTGATATTGGAAGAATATCAATGTGTAAACGCATAATGAAGTCGGAAACAACACCTGACGGTGATATTCCTTTCTATAAAATTGGAACATTTGGCGGAGTACCAAATGCTTATATATCTAAAGAAACATTTGAAAAATACAAATCTATGTATTCATTTCCGAAAAAAGGCGATATACTAATATCTGCTGCTGGCACTATTGGAAGAACTGTAATATATGACGGAGAACCTGCATATTATCAAGACTCCAATATTGTATGGATTGATAATGATGAAACCATAGTATTAAATAGTTATTTATACTATGTTTATCAGCTTTCTCCGTGGCAGATTTCGACAGGTGGTACTATTGCGAGACTTTACAATGATAATATTGCAAATGCAAAAATCAATATACCGCCAATCAAAGAACAAGAACGCATTGTTTCAATACTTGAATGCTTTGATAAGCTCTGCAATGATATTTCCAAGGGCTTGCCTGCGGAGATAGAAGCAAGACAGAAACAGTATGAATACTATCGGGACAAGCTGTTGTCCTTTGAGGAAACGCCTTAAATTGTCAAAAATGTTGGGGGATTTTTTATGATGAGTAAAACGCATTTATCAGTTGGAATGGCTGCTGCATTGGCGGTATCACCTTTTACTGATATAAACAGTTGCTTACTTGTATTGGCTGGCGGAGCAATTGGCGGTGTTATTCCTGATGTCGATATTCTCGATGATGATTATAAATGCGACGCATTAATCGGAGAACTTATTTCATTTGGTTTATTAGCCTTAGCGATTTTTATTAATCACATTAATAAAATTAGCATTATAGGTGCTGCTATGGAACATAAATGGCTTTTAATTATAGGTGGAGCAGCATTTTTAATACTATGGTTGGCTGGATTTTCATGCGATCACCGAGATTTTACTCATTCGCTGCTTTCTATGGCATTGTTTACGGCAAGTGTCGCATTGATATACTTACCGCTTACACTTCCTTTTGCTATGGGATATTTATCACATTTATTGCTTGATATTCTGAATAAGAAAAAGATAAGATTACTCTTTCCTCGTGAGGGCGGTATATGTCTTGGTTTATGTTATGCAAGTAAAATCGGTAATACTGTATTTATGATATTGGGTTTTATAGCAACTGCGTTTCTACTTGTATATCGTTTTATTAATTTACACTAAGGAAATGGAGCTGAGTGCATGACCTATTTCAACATAGTCGCAGCAACGAATGAAAATACCGTTGTTACTGAATATATCCCCGAACCTCGCACTGCCGACAACTACCAGAGCGAAGCAGATCTCGAAAAAGAGTTCATACGCCGTTTAGGTGAGCTTGGCTATGAGTACCTGACCATTCACAAGGAAGCTGATCTCATTGTCAATCTCAGGGCGCAGCTTGAGAAGCTTAATAATTATTCTTTCTCCGACAGCGAGTGGAAACGCTTCTTTTCTGACTATATCGCTAATGCCAATGAAGGCATAGTAGAGAAAACAAGGACTATACAGGAAGATCATGTCAAGACCTTGAAGCGTGATGACGGTACAAGCAAGAATATCACTCTTATCGACAAAAAGAATATCCATAATAACTTCTTACAGGTCATTAATCAGTATGCAGTCGATACAGGTTCAAGAAAGAACCGATATGACGTAACTGTGCTTGTAAACGGCTTCCCATTAGTACATATTGAGCTTAAAAGGCGTGGTGCGCCTATCCGTGAAGCCTTCAATCAGATAAACCGCTATCAGCGTGACAGCTTTTGGTCTGGCAGCGGTCTGTATGAGTATGTTCAGATATTCGTTATCTCCAACGGTACGAATACTAAGTATTATTCCAATACTACCCGTGATAATGCTGTCAAGAACGCTCAGAAAAGCCGTAATAAGACCAAAACAAGCAACAGCTTTGAGTTTACTTCCTTTTGGGCAGACGCTAACAATAAGGTCATTCCTGACCTTGTGGACTTTACAAAGACCTTTTTTGCGAAGCATACTATACTGAATATCCTGACGAAATACTGCGTATTCACAGCTGAAAATATGCTGCTTGTAATGCGTCCATATCAGATAGTAGCAACCGAGCGTATACTGAACCGTATCGAAATAGCCAATAACTATAAGAAGTATGGTTCTGTCGCAGGCGGTGGCTACATCTGGCATACAACAGGAAGCGGTAAGACGTTGACTTCTTTCAAGTCCGCACGTCTGGCTTCCAAGCTCGATTATATTGATAAAGTCCTGTTTGTCGTTGACCGTAAAGACCTCGACTATCAGACTATGCGTGAATATGACCGCTTTGAAAAGGGAGCTGCCAACAGCAATACTTCAACAACGGTACTGAAAAGACAGCTTGAAAACGCTGATTGTCATATCATAATCACGACAATTCAGAAGCTTGCCACATTTATAAAGAAAAATCCGACTCATGATGTATACGATAAGAGAGTCGTTATTATATTCGATGAATGTCATAGAAGCCAGTTCGGTGATATGCACGCTGCCATTGTAAAGAAGTTCAAGAAGTATCATCTGTTCGGCTTCACAGGTACGCCTATATTCGCAGTGAATACAGGTTCAGTGAAAAATCCGAACCTCTGTACAACTGAACAGGCTTTCGGAGATCAGCTACATACATATACTATTGTTGACGCTATCAACGATAAGAATGTTCTTCCTTTCCGTGTGGACTACATCAAGACTATGGATAAGGAGGAAGATATTGAAGATGTTAAGGTATGGGATATTGACCGTGAAAGGGCATATATGTCTCCGAAGCGTATCAAGCTTGTAACAGAGTATATCCTTAATCACTTCAATCAGAAAACATACAGGAATGAGCGTACTTATTCTTTCAATGTAGTAACTAATATATCTGAGGTAGCTGCTGACAAAAAACGCACTCAGGTACAGGAGATAAAGCAGAAGCAGCATATAAACGGATTTAACTCCATATTTGCGGTTTCCTCAGTGCAGGCTGCAAAGCTCTATTATGAGGAATTCATGAAGCAAATGGAAGCGGCTCCCGAAAAAGCTCTGAAAATAGCTGTTATATACAGCTATGGAGCTAATGAGGAAGATCCTGACGGATTGATAGATGAGGAAAATCCCGAAGATACATCTGCACTTGACTCGACATCGAGGGACTTCCTTGAAAAAGCCATAAAGGACTATAACAAGCAGTTCAATACTAACTATGATACTTCAAGTGATAAGTTCCAGAACTACTATAAGGATGTTTCTCTCCGTATGAAGAATAAGGAACTTGATATGCTTATCGTAGTAAATATGTTCCTTACTGGTTTTGACGCAACCACACTCAATACCCTATGGGTAGATAAAAACCTCAAAATGCATGGTCTGATACAGGCATACAGCCGTACAAACCGTATACTTAATTCTATCAAGACATTCGGAAATATAGTCTGCTTCCGTAATTTGAAAAAGAGAACGGACTCTGCAATAGCTCTCTTTGGCGATAAGGAAGCTGGCGGCATAGTTACCTTGCAGAGCTTTGAGGATTACTACAAAGGCTATGAAGATAAAAAGGGCAAGCACGTTGACGGCTATGTTGATATGATAGACAAGTTGCTCACGAAATTCCCATTAGATGAACCGCAGATAGTTGGCGAAACTAATCAGAAAGAGTTTATTTCTCTGATTGGTGCTATTCTGCGTATGCGTAATCTGCTTGTCAGCTTTGACGAGTTTGAAGGCAATGAGCTTATTTCCGAAAGAGACTTTCAAGACTATCTCGGACGTTATCAGGACTTGCACGATGAATGGAAAAGCCGCAGAGAAAAGGCAAAGCTTGAAAATATAGACGATGATATTGTATTTGAAATCGAGCTTATAAAGCAGATAGAGATTAATATTGACTATATTCTCATGCTTGTGGCTAAGTATCATGACAGCCATTGCATGGACAAAGAGGTGCTTATAACCATTCAGAAAGCTGTTGACTCCAGTCCTGAGCTTAGAAGCAAGAAAGACCTTATTGAGAACTTCATTGCAGGAATTAATGAGGTCGAGGATGTTATGGACGAATGGCACAGCTATGTTGCCGAAGAACGTGAAAAAGCTCTCCAGAGCATTATTGATGAAGAAAAGCTGAAAGCTACGGAAACAAGGCAGTTCATTGAGGGAGCTTTCCGTGACGGAACAGTCAAGACAACCGGCACGGATATAGACAAGATACTCCCTGCGGTATCACGCTTTGGCGGCGGTAATCGTAAGGAAAAGAAAGAAACTGTCATTGAGAAACTTAAAGCCTTCTTTGAACGGTTCTGGAATGTAGGATAATAAGGATAAAAAAGAAGTAATAAACAAGGCTAAAGAGTTTGCAGAACAACATAATATAAAGGCATACATTGTAATGAATACACAGGCAGATATTATATTGGCTTTTGACGAAAACGACAAAAGTCTTCTATAATAAAATATTAAGGAGAAAAAAATGGAATTAAATTATGACAGAGATGCTTTGATAGCGTATATATATGATATTTACAGTGTTGAACAAGCAATTGTTAAATCACAAGAAAATATTGAAGAATTTAATGTAAAAAAATATGATACAGTTGAATTGAGCGACATAGATAAATTGAAAGCGGAAATAGAAAAACTAAAACGTGATTTTTTAGACAAAGAAAGTTTTATTAATTCCTCTATCGGTAGAGATGAGCGTTATGAAGCTTTTAATCAAAAGAAGGCTGTATTAGAAAAAACTATAGAGTTTTTATATTCGCAAAATGAAACAAAAAAGAGGAACAGATGGAAAAAATGATAGAACAAAAACGTAAATTTGAACAAGAATTGATGAATCTATATGATGATTTGCTTCTTATTCCATATCCTCATCGAAATATATATTCTATATGTTATATTTACAGATACTTAACTTCGTCAAGAATTATAGATCTAAAATATATATTTACTCAATTATATCTTGAAAAAATATTAGATGAAATAAAAATAATGGCGAAAAGGCAGCAAGACCTAATTTTGATTCAACGCCTTATTTTGGCAGAGAATAATAAGCAAACAATTTGTTTGAATAAAATTGATGGCAGTATTTTGGCTTTAGACACAAATATAAGTTCTGCAATGGATAGCTTGAAAAGAGAGTTGGTTGATATAAATGCTGATCAACACTCTCTTCTGAATAATCAAGCTACTATGTATAGCGCATATCTACAACACGCTCAACAATCAGAGAGAAACCAAGTGATTGCTAATGACTATTTAAAGATGATAGATAATAACGTTAGAGTGAATGCTTTATTTAATGAAGCTGAGTTTTTTAATTATAAAATTTATAGAAATATTTCCTCAGACTTAACTATTAAATAAAAAAAGAGACATAATGGATAATAAAGAATTAATTGATCGAGATACATATAAAAAGGTCAAGAAAATGGATCGTGAAACTCTGACTAAGTTTATTCTTCAGTATGGTGATGAGTTGCTCGGTGATCAGGGCAAGACGATAGATCTTCCAGCTTTGAAAGTAGAGCTAAGTAAGATTAAAGGCATCGGCGGCAAGAGACTTGAGGAGATCATGACTGTTATCGAGAAATTTTTAGATGTATAATTAACATGAGGTGTTTAGATGAAAAAAATATTTGTTACAACAATTTGTTTTACAATTATATGCTTATTGGGGGGGTGTGCTTCTAATCACATATCTGCAAACAGAGAAGATACAAATGAAGCAAACCAGACTATTTGTTCAACTACAAGTCTTAATAAAGATGATAATGTTTCACTGAACTATAAAGCAGGAGATATAGCAATAGCTTTTAATATGGCTTTAGTTGATATAGAAAAAACAGATAAAGATATATCTACATCAAACGCTGCTATAATTTGCTCAGATATCACTAAAGACTATAATATTTCAAACGATTTTCATGAATCCTTGATTGAAATAGCAAAGGAAAATTCTCAATCGTTTGATAAAGTTGATTGGTTTACAATTATAGATGACGGTCAATATTCAGCATTTTCCGTTGTTGCAGATAAGAATGATCATTCCAAAGTTAATATTTATAAAGTTGATAATGATGTAATTGAATATGATAGAATCGAATATTTAAGTTTTACTAACGAACCATCTTTTACAGATTTGAATTATGATGAAATATATAATGCTTGCTTAAAAGAATTAGAAAATCTTTCGGCTACTGTTCAACCTGTAGAAATTGATGAACAAGAGCTTTATTCAGATAATAATGTTAAAATTGTTGCTAAAAGTTTGGATAGTGATTTTGATGGATGTAAGGTTAAGATCTATATAGAAAACAACTCAGATTTAAATCTAATAATTGATCCAAGGGCTTATAGTGTCAATGGAATAATGGTAGAGAGAAATATTAATGAGGCTTATGATGAAATGGCAGAAATATCTTCGGGAAGTAAAATCAATGCTTTTTTAACACTTAAAAATTCATTTTTACAAAATATGGCGATAAAACAAATCAAGTATATAGATGTAATGTTTAATGTTCGTGAAAAAGGCTCTTTTTTGGATAGCTTTAATACGGGGCAATTACGAATAATAACTACTTCATCAGATTCTTCGAGAGATGATATAGATGGTGAAGTATTGTATGATAATGGTGGAATAAATGTGAAGTTTTTGAATAATACCGGCAATACATTTAAGTATATTATAACCAATAACACTTCAAATTATTTCTTATGTGATATAGATGAAGTAAATATAAATGGATTTTCTTTTTCAGATTTAGATATTTATTTAAATGACATTTATATATTAAATGAATGCCAATCAGTAATATCTTTACAACCAGATGAAATGTTTCTGAAAGATAATGATATTTCTAAAATAGAGCAATTAGATTTCAAATTGAAAATAAGTCCATTAGAAGATTATAATAGTGAATATAAAACAGAAAAAATAATACATAATATTCGATAAAAGTGTAGCAAACTTGATAATAAGTGTTTTAAAGATTTTTCGATTATAAGTAAGCGTCAAATTAAAAACGACATGGGTATCAGGCTCGCCTCGGTGAGCCTGATACTTTTATATTTGGACGTGTTATGTTTTACTCTTATGTATAAACTCTTGGGGCTATTTTATTTGTGCTATTATAGCACAAATTCTGTACCAAAACTAATGTTATATAAAAATGTATCAAAAGATATTGACTTTTACTGCGTTTGGGACTATAATATTAAGTATAAAAAGAAACGTTCGTTAGATTTGGTATGAATGGAGATGATATTAATGGTATTTGGATATTGTCGTATATCGAAGCCGACACAGAATATAGAACGGCAAGAAAGGAATATCCTTTCTTCTTTTCCCAAGGCAAAGATTTACAAAGAAGTATATACAGGCATAGTCTTGAGCCGTCAGGAATGGCAGAAGTTAATAAAGAAGGTTCGCAAGGGAGATACTATCGTATTTGATAGTGTATCGCGCATGAGCCGTAATGCAAGTGAGGGAATAGAGCAGTACATGGAGCTGCTTGACAAGGGCATAGAGCTGGTATTTCTTAAGGAGCCCTATGTTAATACTGAGAATTACAAGCAAGCTCTGAGTGGCGGCGTGGAGCTTGTCGGTAATGATATAGCAGATGTGTACATTGAAGCAACAAATAAGGTCTTGAAGTTACTTGCAGCAAAGCAGATAGAGCTTGCATTTGAGCAGTCCGAAAAAGAAGTAATGGACATTCGGCAGCGAACAAAAGAGGGCATTGAAACAGCTCGGCTGAATGGCAAGCAGATCGGTTGTGTAAAAGGCAGCAAGCTGAATATAAAAAAAGAAGCTCCTGCAAAGGAGCTGATCAAGAAGCATTGTAAAACGTTCGGAGGAACTCTGAATGATATAGAGTGTATTAAATTGGCTAATATTAGCCGAAATACATATTATAAGTATAAACGTGAAATAAAGGATGTTTAAAAAATAGGCTGCATAGGAATAAAAGGCATATCTCTTTCATATAGTTTCCTACTTTGGTGATGTGTAGGACATAGCTTCGTTTCTCGGTTTTTCTTTTAATTTTTTAGTATTACCATTTGTAATATGAAGCAGAATCATAACATAAAATGTAATGATTTCGTTAACAATGCTGCTTTAGGATTGACTATCTATTATAATATGTTAGAATTAAAGTATAATATTATATCTATAATCATTTTATGAGGGGAGTTTTGCATATGAAAAAGCTATGTTCTATTATTTTAGCGGCTGCTATGACATTTATCTCTGTTAAAGTTCCGCAGTATTCATATAATACTGTTAATGCGGAAGAAGAAAGCGCTGTTTCGATATGGGACGGCACAAAGGATACGTCATGGTATGACGAGGAAGAAACAGAGTTTCACTTAAAAACAGCTCAGGAATTTGCTGGATTAGAAACTTTGATCAACGAAAGTAATAAAACATTTGAAGGACGTACTATATATCTTGAAAGTGATATCGATATGTCAAATAAAGGTTATTTATCTACATTTCAATTATTTAAAGGAACACTCGATGGAAACTATCATAGTATTACAAATTATTCTCTTGAACTAAAAAATAAAAATAGGTGTGACGGATTGTTTTCTACACTTGAAGGAACTGTTTGTAATTTGAATATTGAATATAGCGATATGCTGACCGGCAACATAAACACGTCAGGAATAGATACCTATATAGTCGGAGGAATATGCGGCATTCTAAATCAGGGAGTTATAAAGAATTGCTCAGTAACAGGTATCATTAAAATATATCAAAGTGCTGCTCAGAAAGATAATATTGCATTTACGGGTGGCATTTGTGGAAAAGCAACCTCAGGTAAAATAACGGGTTGCAGCTCTTCAGCTTCAATAAGAGTAACAATTCCAGGTTCTAAAACGGCACGCTCATACGCAGGAGGAATTTGTGGCGCTTGTGAAAAAGAGTCTGTTATTCATAATTCATATTTTACAGGTGAAATAAACAATCATACTTCGTATCAACCTGATATAACGCAACCTGTAATCTATACTGAATCAAACTCGTTTAGTGGCGGAATAGTAGGAACAATATTAGATAAGGCGACCATCTCAAATGTATATAGTACGGCTACTTTCCTTGAGTATACGGTCAAAGATTCAACTTCTTCATCTCATTCAACAAAAATAATAAAAGGTGGAATTATTGGAGAATTTGAAGCAGAATTAAATGGTGAGAAGCTTTATTATTTAGCTTCCATAGCTACAAAAGGCGTTGGAAAAGGAGAAGAGGTTGGAATTGCTAAGAGTGATGAAAATATGAAAAAAGAAGCATTTGCTACTTCGTTAGGCAACGCATTTATTTATAAAGAAAACTCTTATCCGCCTTTAGGGTGGGAGTACGGTTATACAGAGCCTATAATAACTACAACTACCACTACCACTACCACTACCACTACAACAACTACGGCAAAGCCAACAACAACATCTACTACAACTACAACTTCCACTACTACCTCAACAACTACAACTGTACAGAATACGACTACGGTTACAACTACATCTGCTAACGTTGAATTTAAATTAGAGGTAACATCAATTGCTATAAATAATGGTGATCAGTATACAATACCAATAAATCGAGATGATATAGTATTTAAGTCTACAAATCCTGATGTTGCTGTGGTTTCTCCTAAAGGAATAGTAACTGCGATTGGAACAGGCGAAGCTATTATTAACATTATTGATAAGGACTATAATGTTATACAGCTTAAAGTTAGCGTTAAAGAGGACGTAGCCTATCCACTTGGAGATGTCAATAACGACGGAAATATAAATGCAGTAGATGCTTCCTCTGTTCTTGCGTATTATGCAATGATTTCTACAAATAAGGACGGTGGATTTGATGATAATCAAAAGACTGCTGCTGATGTAGATCATGATGGAAATATAAATGCAGTAGATGCTTCAAATATTCTTTCGTATTATGCTTATGTATCGACTACAAAGGAAAATATTAAGTCAATGGAAGAATTTATGAAGAAAACAGTTTAATATTAAAATGCTCCCTTACATGAGGGAGCATTTTTGTGCTATAATAGCACAATTTTACGCTTATGCCAAATAAGCTAAACCATAACGGTTTCTTTTCTCCGATATGACGATTGACAATGATTAAATTATATGATATTCTAAAGAAAAATAGGAGGTACATCATGAAAAGAGTATTTGTAACAATAATAGCATTAGCAGCAGCACTTAATCTTTGCGCTTGCGGAGATAATTCTGAGAATAAAACAAAGAGCAAAGAAAAATCAAATTCTAAGGTTGAGACTCAGGATACAATAGAAAGGGAAACACTTCCTGATATAGCTAATAAGTATAAAATGGTGGACGCTTTTGATAAAATAGATGTAAGTTTTTCGGGAGTTTATCCAACAGACCTAAGCTTTTTTTATAATACATCGGAGTCTGATTATAATCAAAAAATTGATTATGATTGTACAATTAAGGTCGCAGATACTGAAAAAATAATCATTGAAGTGAAAGCGGATTATTCTAAATATGAAGCGGACCTTGAGGAAATGGGATACAAATTTGAAACTGATTCAAAGACGTATGAATATAGTACTGATGATATTTGGGCAAATCTATTAAAAGAAGATCAGCTTACAGATGAGAATGTAAAGGCGATCATGGAACATATATACAATTATATATGTGATGAGGAACACAAGGACGATATTATAGGAGTATATGCTTTGTTGCCCAAAGAAGAAGTTTTTTTGAGTGACTTTAAGTGTTCTGATAATGGAGATACTGGATTAACATCCAGTGGGTATGAGAAAGAATTACTGCAAAAAATGCCATCAAAACAGATTTTTGTAATATCAAAATTTCAAAACAGCTTTTCTGAAGAAACTGAGTATAAAATAAATTCGTTTGAGATTCGCTTTGAAAAAGGAGAGGTAGCAGAATGCACTAATCCTAATTTAGAACGTTTAATAGATGAAAATGGAAGATTTACAGAAGAAACAATAGATGAAGCTAATTATGGCGAATACTTTAATAAACTTCTTGCTGCTTACGAGCAGAAAGGATATTCGTTTGATGTAAAAGAAATACATATGCCATAAATGGACTTTCAAAAAAGAGAACCGCCTATAAAAAGTAGGCGGTTCTTGCTGTATAAGTCGAAAATTGTCCAGTCAAAAAATGTTTCAAAAAATGGTTGACAAATGATTCAGTATAACACTTCATCCATTGTGGATTTGGCTAATTAAAGCAGCCTTTATTTAGAATAAACAACCAATAATATTTCTAATGTGTTAACATTTAATGATGAATATTGCTATTTTACAATATGCAGTATATAATATATGTATAGATATCAATAATTTGTTTAACTACTATTCCAAGTAGTGGTACTATGAAATAAAAATGGAGTGGTGATTTATGAATAATTCAAATATTAATAGACTGTGTGGTATTTGTCCAACGTGTAGGAGAATGATAGGGGTTAACCCAAGAATTCAGTATGAGAAATGCCCTTTTTGCCATAAAAGATACGATACAAGATCTGCTCTTAATATTTATAGTACTGTAAAAAGAAATAATCTTAATAATAATAACGTTCAAAATAATAATTATCAAAGTAACAATATTCCAAATCAGACTTTTCAGAATCCTGCACCACCCCCCTGTTCAGGAGCGTAAAACAAGTTTAATACCTGCTATTTGTCCACAATGTCATGGTCAAATACAGATTAATTCAAATGACGAATCAGCAATTTGCCAGTTTTGTGGTACGAAATTTCTTGTTGATAAAGCAATAAATAATTACAATATAAATAATACGACAGTACATAATCAAGGAAAACGCGGTGTTGTTGAATCAGTACTATATTTTAAAGATAAAGCACAAGAACGTCAGGAACAAAGAATAGATAATGAAATAAGGCGGAGACAAGCAATAAGCGAGCGTAGAAAAGAAAGAGTATTCCAAATAATAAATGATCCTAAAAAATTAAAAAATTTCCTTATATTGTTTTTTACTATTCTTGGGGTTATAGTTCTGACGATTGCCTATTTTTCCGCAAAATCTAAAATTAATAAAGCCAAAGAAACAAAAGCTCACAAAGGTGATATTCAGACAGAAAAATCTGCGTCTTATTTTTTAGGTGAGAATTATAATGATGTAGAATTATATTTGAAAGATAAGGGCTTCTCAAATATTGTTTTAGTCGAAGCAGATGTTTTGCCGAATGATGGCGATGTCAATGCTGAAGATGTAAAAGCCGTATCAATTAATGGAAATAGCACTTTTAGTTCGGATGATTGGTTTTCACCTGATTCAACGGTTAGAATTACTTATTTTGGAAAAACTCAAATAATAACGACCACTACTGCAGTTACAACAACGGTTGTAACAACAACTGTTATAACAAGTGAAAATGTTGATCGCGGAAATAGTGAAACAGCTGTTCAAGAGGAAACATCTGCTCAAGAAGCAGAGATAAATGTTAATGGTAATGTTACACCTGAATTAAAACAAGCTCTTGATAATTATGAAGCAATGATTGATGATTATATTAGAATGATGAATTCTGAATCAGATGAAGATTTATGGAACTTTTTTGGTTCCACATACAAATACGAAGAAGCTATGGACATAATAGACGAAATTGATGAGGATTCATTATCTCCTGCTGATAGAGCTTATTATGATGAAGTTACTTTAAGAGTATCTTCGAAGTTGATGCAAGCTTCATTAGACTATTAATCTGTAAGTGCCAACCCTTCCATGCATAAAAATAAACCGCTTACTCAAAAAAAGAGTAGGCGGTTTTTGCTATATAAGTCAAAAATTGTCCAGTAAAAAAATATTTCAAAAAATGGTTGACAAAGGATATATAAATGTGATATAATGCTATTAGCTAATAAAAAGCACCCCCACAAGGCATAGACAGTTTGGCGACTGACTACGCCTCTTAATCAAACAGATGGCTTCAACATCTGAATGACTTAGTGAGAATGCTATTTACGTGTTGCGGTGTAATGATTACATTACATTATAGCACTTATAATAGAACTTGTCAAGCCTTTCAGTTACGTTGCGGTGTCTGGGAGGCTTGTCTTTTTGCCTTATGGTAAGGCTATTTATTAGTTTCACTTCACAGAAACTTGAAAACTTAATAAGCAAATGCAACTGAGCCGAGCAATCTTGGTCTAACTGGAAGATGACGGACTAATCGCGCCATGACTACCTGCCACACGGTCAATACATTCTTTGCCTTGACGAGATGTCAACGTAAGAAAAGGTACGAGCGCGGACTACAGTAGATGTAAATAATTACTGGTGACTACTGTGGGAACAAGATCAGCGGTTACGGCGAAATAATTACCCGTAAAGTCGCGGAGTAGGTATAGAAGGAAACGACTATATTGAAACGCTTCGGTGCTCATCACACTAAGACAATATACTATATATCTTTTGAGGTTGCATTTATGCGAAATATTATTGAATATAACAAGTACTCAGAACACTTTCTTGCGCTCTGAGTAGTTGTTATATCATTGAGGGTGGGAGATGGGATTCGAACCCACGGTCTTCGGGACCACAATCCGACGCTTTAACCAGCTAAGCTACACCCACCATATTCAATAAATAAAAACGAAGCTCTCCATTAGATGGAGTCATATAACGGAGAGTTTCGGTGTGGCGCGCCTTGCTGGATTCGAACCAGCGGCTTACTGCTTAGAAGGCAGTTACTCTATCCAGCTGAGTTAAAGGCGCACAGAAAACTTTAGCAGCCATAGCTGCTAATAAATGGAGCGGGTGATGGGAATCGAACCCACGTAACCAGCTTGGAAGGCTGGAATTCTACCATTGAACTACACCCGCACGGCGTTTCAACAGAAAATATTGTATCATAATCAGAGCGGATTGTCAATAGCAGTTTTGAAAAACAGTCACATTGACTAAAATTTTACGGTATACCGCCTTGACGAAAGTCAAAATGCTGATTATGGCTTGCGGGACAGAAAAATTTTAAAAACTTTTGTCACAATTCGGGCTTTTGAAACGTCTAATTATATAGGAGGCAATTTCTCTGAAAAGTTAAGTGACAGATTTGTTATAAAAAAGTCACGTTAATGTCATCTTGACAGTGTATGATATAAGAGAACTATGAAAGAGGGCGCTGAAAACGGTCGCCTGAGGCGGCTGAGGACCTCTATGAGCATCTTTATCAGGGCACTAATATATATATTCCATATAGTAAAGAAAATGTAAAAATCTACTGTGGGATATTGACAACGGTTTGTCAATGATGTATTATATTAAAATGAGGGGAAGTCCTCAAAGCGGCTGATCTTGTTCATAGTACAAAAAAATGCTGCCATATGCACGGAAATGAAGTTCTGATCTGTGTATATAGTGTGGTGTGTTCAGGAGTGGTACTGTGAAAATAATGAAGACCACAGCTTATCTGTGGATAGGAGCTGCAATGGGTATAGCAGGACAGTTCCTCGGGGAGCTTCACGAAAAAGTTCCGCTGTGTGTGAGCGATCTCATCTCGGATATGACCATATGGCCGCTGGTGATACTGCTGATAATACACAGGGACGTTGATGCGAAGACAATGCTCCGTGACCTGTTTCTCACATTTCTCGGGCTGGACGTTGGCTACTACGGATATGCAGCAGTCAAGCATACGATAGAGTATGCAAAGTTCGGCGGAAGCCTTTCTTCTGCGATGTTCTCCGATGTCCCCGACCTTATAGCCTACACGGCTCTCGGTACTGCGGCGGCAGCATGGGGCTGGCTCATGGTAAAGCTTCTCCGCAAGAACAAAGCTGTCCTTTATAATATAATGGTGATCCCTTTCGTAGCGGTACAGCTGCTGTTCATGATGAATGACATCATCTCATGGGAATACCGCCGGTCAATGTTTCTGCTCGGTGCCGTATGCCTTGCGGTCATCATATATCTTTATACAGTAAAGTCTCCGCTGAGAAGGAGAAATGATACAGTTACAAACTGCCCGGTGGCAGCATGATATAGTTAAAATAAAAAAATATGTCTGATCTTCGTCTTTTTGGGGGTTCTCAGGACACTTATCTACAGAGAACGATATGATGGAGGTCAGACAGAAAAACTCAGAACAAAAGACATTTTGTGAGGTTGTATTCAGATGAAAAACAAGACCCGAAACCAGTGCGGAAGGAGGGGCGAGCGGATATTCAGCAATATCTGTGTCATGCCCAGCCTTATAGGAGTGATGATATTCTTCTTCATTCCGTTCTGCATCGTAATTTACTACTCTCTTATTAACAACCCTGTTTTAAAAGAATTTGTAGGTATAGAGAACTATACAAAGCTCTTTCATAACACGGCTTTCACCAAGGCGGCAAAGAACACGGCGTTCTTCTCGCTGGTGTCGGTGCCCCTGTCGGTGGTGCTGGCTCTGGGGCTGGCAATGCTCCTTGAGAGAAAGATACCCGGAAAGAGCATATTCCGAACATTCTTCCTCAGCCCCCTCATGGTGCCTACGGCTTCCGTAGTCCTCGTGTGGCAGGTGCTGTTCCACAATCACGGTACCATAAACCAGATAATCGAGCATTTCGGCGGTCATTCCATTGACTGGCTGAAGTCGCCCTACGGACAGGTGGTCATCATATGTATGTTCCTCTGGAAAAATCTGGGATACAATATGATACTTTTCATGTCGGCGCTGTGCGCGATACCCCGTGACATCATCGAGGTCGCTGACCTTGAGGGCGCAAGCGGCTGGTACAAGTTCGTACATATAAAGCTCAGATACCTTTCGCCGACTATCCTTTTCGTGCTTATCCTCTCCATGATAAACTCCTTCAAGATATTCCGTGAGGTATACCTGCTGACGGGAAATTATCCGCAGGATAAGCTGTATATGCTCCAGCACTTCATGAACAATACCTTCAACAGCCTCGATTATCAGAAGCTGTCGGCGGCTGCGGTGCTGTTTGCACTACTTATGATAGTTATAATGGCTGTCCTCCTCATCGTGGAGAACATCTTCGGAAAGGATGTGGAGTGATATGAAGCCGAAAAAATTTGGAGTAAAGCAGCGCAGGAAAGCGTTCGACATCTTCGTGTTCCTGTTCATACTGGCGGCGGCGGTATTGTTCCTGTTCCCGACGGTGCTCACAATAGCCAATTCGTTTATGACCTCAAGCGAGATATCCGCCAACTACGGCTCTATGTTCTCAAACATGACCGAGGAGAAAAAGACCTTCATCTCACAGAACGTGAACCTGAAGTTCATTCCCGACAAGGTCACATTCGCTCAGTACAAGGCGGTGCTGATACAGAATTCGGACTATCTCATGAAGTTCTGGAATTCGGTGATACTGACAGTTCCAATAACAGTGTTCCAGATGATAGTGGCAATACTCACTTCATACGGCTTTGCGAGATATCCCAACAAATTCAAGAGCATCATCTTCTTTGCATACATCATACTGATGATAATGCCTTATCAGGTAACTCTCGTGCCGAACTTCCTCGTGGCTGAAAAGTTCAATATGCTCGACACAAGACGAGCCATAATCCTTCCCGCCATATTCTCACCGTTCAGCATTTTCCTGCTGACAAAGGTAATGCGCCGAATCCCCATCTCCTATGTGGAGGCTGCAAAGCTTGACGGCGCAGGCGAGCTGAAGATACTTACCAAGATATACGTTCCGCTGTGCAAGGGCGCCATCGCTTCCATCGCAATGCTGGTATTCATTGACTACTGGAATATGGTGGAGCAGCCTCTGGTCCTTATGAAGGACGCAGCTTATCACCCCCTTTCGGTATTCCTCTCCCAGATAAATACGGGAGATATCGGTCTCGCCTTTGCGGTGGGAGTGGTATACATGATACCGACGGTGCTGATGTTCCTCTACGGAGAGGATTACCTCATAGAGGGAATAACCTATTCGGGCGGCATCAAGGGTTGATGAAAAGTTGATAAATGCGGTCTACAATACAATTAACAGAGCTATTCTCTCAGAAGGAGTAAATATAATATGAACGAAACAAAAGAAGTCAAGGATATAGCTGCGGACAGCGGCGATAAAGAGATAAAGTCGCCCGCAAAAAAGCGAGAGCTCATCAAGACTCTCATCATAGTCTTTCTCGCCATCATGCTGGTGCTGACATTCTTCTCAAACACCATCATGAACAGGTCTCTGCCCGAGATATCAACAGAGACAGTCGCTTCGGGAAAGCTTACGGAGCGTATCGAGAAGCGCGGCACCGTTGAAGCAAATCAGGCTTACAACGTCACCGTTGACGGCAACAGAGTCATCGAAAAGATACATATAAAGACAGGTCAGGAGGTAAAGAAGGACGACGTCCTCTTTACGGTAAATACAGTGGATAATGAAAAGCTGGAGACCGAGGAGGCTACACTGGATACTCTCAAGCTTGATTATGAGACAGCACTTCTCAAGGATCCGCTGGATTACTCCTCAGAGAACCAGAAGATAAAGGCTGCCCGCGCAGAGCTCAACGATCTCATTGCAAAGCGCGACGCTGCAAGAGCAAATGACAGCAATGCGGCTTATGCAAAGGACGAGTACAGACGCAACAAGTCAGAGCTTACAAGGCTCGAGGGCATACAGGAAAAGCTCCAGTCAACTATCAAGGCTATTGATGCCGATTCATATATGGATGCAGCTCCCGAGTACAGCGGCAACCTTGCTGCACTGTGCTCAGAGTACATGAATGCCGACGCCGACTACAAGACCGCTTACGAGACATATCAGATGGCTCTCGAGAGCGGCGAGAACATGGAGAGCGCAAAGGCAGAAGCTGACGAAAAGGAAGCCGCAAGGAACTCCGCAAGAGAAAACTACATGAATGAGAAGAACAACATCCGCGGCGACCTTGTTTCACAGCTCGGCGATATCAGCGGTTCTGTGGCAAGCCTTAATGCGGCTGTTGAGAATTACACCGCCGAGTTCGGCGAGGCAGGTACAGATACCTATGAGAGCCTTGCAGCTCAGGTCACCGAGAAGCAGAGCGCTCTTGAAGATCTCATCATAGAGCTGGAAAACACCAAGCGCAAGAACTCCATCGCGGATAAGAAGGAAAACCTCGGCATAGAGTCCAAGAAAAAGGCTCTTGAAAAGCAGCAGGAAAAGGTGGATAAGCTGAAAAAGGAAGCAAAGTCCACTGAGGTAAAATCAAAGTATTCGGGCGTCGTAAGCTCCATAAACGTACAGCCCGATGCCTCCACAACTCCCGAGGAGGTACTGGCTGTCATCGACCTTGCAGATGAGGGCTTTACAGTCAATATAACCGTTGAGAATGAAAACCTCAAGAAGATCAAAAAAGGCATCGAGGCAGAGATAGTCAACAACTGGAACGGCGATATCAAGGCTGTTCTCAAGGAAATAAAGAGCGACAGCTCCGCAGGCGCAAAGAACAAGACACTGGTGTTCAGCGTTACGGGCGACGTTCAGACAGGCGACAGCCTCGACCTTTCCATACCGCTGGGAAGCGGCACATATGATGCCATTGTTCCCAAGAGCGCAGTTTATCCCAGTGATAAGGGATACTACGTCTATACCGTCCGCTCAAAGAGTGCTCCTCTCGGCAACCGCTACTATGCAGAAAAGGTAGAGGTCAATGTGGAGGCTTCCGATACGGTATCAAGTGCTGTATCAGGCGGATTGAACAGAGGCGACTATATCATCACCGCTTCCAGCAAGCCTCTGAAGTCAGGCGATCAGGTCCGCATGAAGGATAAATAAGGTGGTGGACCTTATGAGACCCTTGAAGAAAAAACTTACCATTGCAGCTGCTGTGGCGAATGCCGCCGCTATTATCGGAGCTGTGGTGCTGACAGCGCTGGGAAGCCATGCAGCTAAGACCCAGAGCTATAATTACGCGGCAGACCGATGGAGCAGCGGCGGAAAGACTAAATATTCCCAGATAAGCTGCTTCTTCAGTCCCGATGCGAATTTTGACAAGAACGGCGTCGGAGGCTTGAGGAGTATGCTCCTCTCCGAGCTGAAATCAGCATCTGTCAATCCGACGGAGGGCGTTGATCTGGTCCCCGATGCTTACAGCGCTCCGGCAGGTACGGCAATGGTCAGCGGCGACGCAAGCGGACACTCCGATGCGGAGATAACCGCTGTGGGCGGAGATTACTTCTTCCTGTTCCGTGATTTCAAGCTGGCAAGCGGCTCCTTCTTCTCGGAAAAAGATCTGATGCAGACAGGCGCAGTCATTGACAGTCAGCTGGCATGGGACCTGTATGGCTCCGATGAAGTCACAGGAATGAACATATATATAAACAATGTCAAACTCTTTATCTCAGGAGTTATCGAAACTCCTTCTACCAAGCCCGAGAAGCGCTGCGCAGGCAAAACTCCGAAGGCTTATATATCCTACTATGCTGCGGGGCTCATTTTCGGAGCTTCCGCCGATCAGAGCGGCTTATCCGATACGGCTGTTCCCGAGTTCAGGAAGATAACCTCATATGAGTGTATAGTTCCCGAGCCCGTTGAGAATTTCGCTTACAGCAAGATCAAGAAGCAGCTTGGCGACAGCTATAAAGGAAAGCTCAGCATAGTAAACAACGCAGAGCGGTTTACCCCGAAAAAGAGAGTAAAGGCTCTGAAAAAGCTTGGCGATTCCGTCGTAGCAAAGGACGGCATCATTTATCCCTACTGGGAAAACGCATCAAGAATGGTGGAAGTCAGGCTCTCACTTATCTACGGAGCGCGAAGGGTGCTCCTTATCATACCGCTGATAACGGCACTGTGCCTGATCATAATGGGATACAGACTGTTTATGCGAAAAAAAGAAGGTCTGAAGAAGGCTGCGGCAGACGGCGTCTCGGCGAAATGGAGATCGCTGAAGAACCATATGCCGAAAAAGGCTGAGCAGACCACAGAAAAAGAAAGCTGAGGCAATGACCGAGGCAGCAAAAGAAAGTTCAATAAAAATAAAAATCTGAAAAAGAGGGATTATTATGGAAAAAACATTTCTCAAACGAATCACAGCATTCTCCGCAGCACTCACAGTTATAGCAGGAGCAGCAGTTTCCTGCTCAAAGAAAGACAATGCATCCGAGGGAGGTAAGACAAAGGACGCAGCTCAGCTCATGGCAGGCGCATACAAGACCGAGCAGATCGACTGCGATATCGTTAACCCTACCTCCATCGCAAGGATCAGTGACGATAAGATCGTCATTACAGGATATGATGAGGAAAAGAATGCTCCTACATTATATCTTACCGATAACGGTTTCTCGGAATTCAATGAGGTCAAGATGGAGATCCCCGAGGCAGAGGGCGATGTGGAAGTAAGATATGATAACTGTGTCGCTCCCGACGGAGAGATCATGGTGTTCGCTACATTTACCGATTACGGTGACGGAGAAAAGCCCGATTTTGACTCTCCCGACTTCAATCCCGACGAGTTCGACTTTGAAGAATATTACAGCAATGTATCATATTCATACAAGCTCTATGTTGTTGACATCGACGGAAAGGTAAAGTCTTCTGCCGATATAACAGGTCTTGAGGAATTTCAGGACGACGAGAGCGGAAGCCTCAATATCGGCAGAGCTTCAGCTATAGGCGGCGGAAAGATGATCGCCACTGCATGGGGCGAGATGGAGGATTACAACATCATAATCAACTCCGACGGCAAGGTAGACGGTGAGCTCGATCTCGGAAACAGCAACTACGTCGACAGCTTCACCGCTATCGATGATGATACGATCGCTGTATGCGGCTATTTCGGCGGCAAGGAGTACGTCAAGTACCTCGATGCGGGAACTCTGAAGGAAACAGGCGAGCAGATCGACCTCTCAGAGGCAGGCCTTGAGGGTCAGATGGGAAGCGTGTTCAAGGGAACAGGCGACTATAAGCTCTATATAAACGGCTCATCGGGTCTTTTCGGCATCACTGAGGACGGCAAGTCCACAGAGATCGTCAACTGGCTGGATTCCGACCTCGGAGACGGCGGTATACAGTCACTTTTAATTCTTGATGACGGAGATTTCGTAGTATGCTATAACGACTACAGCGGCGGAGACTACGGCAACAGCGGTGCTACACTTTATAAGCTCACAAAGCGCGATGCTTCCGAAATGGAGAACACAAAGGTCATCACTGTCGGCGTTCTCTATGACGACTGGGCTGTAAAGGAGAAGATATCCGCATACAATAAGAAGAATGACGATATCCGCTTCAAGATGGTGGATTACAGCAAGTACGACAACTACGAGGAAGAGACAGGAAAGACACTGTCATCGGGCGCAGATCAGCTCAAGAAGGATATAGTTTCAGGCAATGCACCCGATATGATCGTTTCATATAACGGCGCTATCATCAGCAGCCTCTACAACAAGGGACTCTTCGTTGACCTTTATGAGTACATGGATAAGGACAGCGACATCAACAAGGACGACATCATGCCAAACGTGCTCAATGCCTGCGAGATCGACGGCAAGCTCCTCTCTATCGCACCTTCATTCAATGTAAGCACAATGATCGCCAAGAAGAAGTTCGTCGACAAGGAAAACTGGTCTCCCGATGACCTGATCGAGGCATATGAAAACCTTCCCGACGGTATGAGACTTACAGCACTCGACTGCAAGGAGCAGATGCTCTCATTCATGATGGGTGTTCTCAATAACTGTATAGATTATCAGAAGGGCACCTGCAACTTTGATACTCCCGAGACAAGAAAGCTTCTTGCTTTCGTAGACCAGTTCCCGTCAAGCGAAGACCTTGTGGACTGGGAGGATCAGAGCGCTATGCAGGAGATGTTCTCCGAGGACAACTTCAAGGAGGACAAGGTACTTGTTCAGGAGCTGTACATCTCAGACTTCCGCGAGTACACAAGAGAGATCAAGGGCAGATACAAGGGCGATGACATCGTATTCGTCGGCAATCCCACAACAGACGGCAGAGGCGCTGTTCTTACACTTGACAAGCACTTTGCTATCCTTTCCAACGCAGAGGACAAGGAAGTATGCTGGAACTTCATCAAGGAATTCCTGTTACCTGCTGAGGACGGCGAGGAGAGTATGTACAGCTACGGCTTCCCCTCACTGAAGTCGGAATTTAACAAGCTTGCTGACGAGAGCATGGAAAAGCCCAAGTACAAGGACGAGAACGGCAAGGAAGTAGAAGAAGACCTCACATACTATACATCTTCCAAGGAGATCAAGGTCGATCCTCTTACAAAGGAAGAGAGAGACTTCATCGTTGATTACATCGAGAGCGCTGACAACGTATCAGCTGACTTTGATCCCGAGGTAGAGTCCATCTTAGAGGAAGAGATAATGGCATACATTGGCGGTGAAAAGACTGCCGATGAGGTCATCGACCTTATCCAGAGCAGAGTTTCAATACTCGTAAGCGAGCAGAGCTGATAACAGCACTGTATAATAATTCATGTTATTCACATATTTTCGTATATAAATACAACCTCCTTATTTTTGGCGCTGCCGCCCGAACAACGGCAGCGCTCTTTCCTTTATACAGACTTTTGCAATAGATTATACATATGAGGCTATAAAAAAATCAAATAATTTTTTGTCTATCTATTGACAAATATGGACAAAGGTGGTATACTTTATGTATTATAATACCTTTAGGGAGGATTTTATCATGGATAATAATTACAACAACGACAACAATCAGCAGAATATGTCTACTGATCCTTACGCACAGGGCGGCGGCTATGTTCAGGACCCTTACAACAACATGAATGGTGCTCCTAAGCCGAACGGAATGGCGATCGCTTCTCTCGTGCTCGGCATTCTTTCATTAGTGCTCTGCTGCTTCAGCCTTATCGCTATCATTCTTGGCGTTATCGGTCTGGTTCTCGGTCTCAAGGCTAAGAAGGACAATCCTTCGGGTCTGGCTACCGCAGGCGTTGTACTGAGCATTATCGGTGTTGCTCTTGCAGCAGGTCTCTGGATATTCAGCGTTGTTGCAGGCGAATCACTCAAGGACTGGGCAGAGAGCCTTCAGGACGGCGCTCTTTTCATCAAGTAAGATATGTCTAAACGACTGAGAATAATAATAGGTGCGGCGGCGCCTCTGGCGGTCGCTGTCCTGTTCGCTCTCAGGAATTACATAATAGGATTCGAGAAGCACTTTCCCGAATGTTATGTGCATAGAACGACGGGATTATGGTGTACCGGCTGCGGAAATACAAGGAGCGTCAATGATCTGCTCCACCTGCATTTCATCACAGCCTTTCGCGATAACCCTGCAATGCCTATCATAGCAATACTGCTGTTGATGCTTTATCTGGAAACAGTTATCGGCATAAGCGGCAGAGAGGTAAAGCTGCTTCCTCGTAAGGGACTTTTCTGGGGCATTTTTATTGGTGCCTTCATGGTCTTTTATGTGCTGAGGAATATATTTCCCGTGTTGGGTCCTGTATCTTAAAGATGACACAAACAAGCTCCCGTATTTATGCGGGAGCTTGTTTTTATATATTGACAAATTCCGGCAAAGATGGTATACTTTATTTATTAAACAGTACCTTTAGGAGGGTATTTTAAATGGATAATAATTACAACAACGGACAGCAGAAAGGTAATCAGAACCAGCCTGAGCCCACAGAGGAGATCACGGGATATATAGACGGTCCCGATCCGAATGCTCCTCAGGGCGGCTACCCAAATAACAATGCTCCTTACGGACAGCAGCAGGGCGGCTCAACTATCAACAACGCAGCTTACGGACAGCAGCAGGGCAGCTATCAGAACGGCAGCGCTCCCTATGGACAGCAGCAGGGCTATCAGAACGGACCTAATCCCAATTACTACGGACCTCAGAATCCATATCAGCAGCAGGGCTATCAGAAAGGTCCCGCTCCCAATTACTATGGTCCTCAGAATCCGTATCAGCAGAATATTCAGAACCCCTATCAGGCACCTCCCGAGGGCAGCGTGGGAATGGCTGTTGCTTCAATGGTGCTGGGTATAGTAGGCTTCCTCATTTCATGCTGCTTTTACCCTGCTACAATAGTAATGGCTGTGGTCGGTCTTATTCTCGGCGCAGTTGCTGTCAAGAAGGGACCTGCAGGCAAGGGAATGGCTGTTACCGGTATCGTACTTTCCATTATATCACTGGCTTTCGCTGTACTGGTCATCATACTTGCAGCATCGGCAGGTACAACCTCGTTATGGGAAGCTATTGAGGATATGGCTCTGTTTATAAAGTAAGCAGAAAATCCGTATCGTATTGCAAATACATAGTAAATGCCCCTGAGTGTTCAATGATATAATCCCCTTAAAGTAGACACACGAAAAAACAAAAGCGTGTGAAAGCTGTAAGGGGGTTATTTTATGTCAAGAGGAAGTAAGCTAACAGATGAAGAACGCATAGCGGCAGTGCAAGAAT
>Ga0255342_1000592_pt1 | contig 60300 bp, 34 predicted proteins | sample wastewater_treat_3_FD_192416 | JGI IMG/M metagenome (GOLD analysis project Ga0255342, IMG submission 192416) | Wastewater microbial communities from Lulu Island WWTP, Vancouver, Canada - plant14 | ecosystem: Engineered > WWTP > Wastewater > Unclassified | place: Canada: Vancouver, British...
GCATTTTATATAGTGATGTAGTTATAGGGAATATCTCTGCTTATCTACCATCCGTCATCGTTTACGTTAGTTAACCTAAGTCAAGTTCCTATTACTGTAGTCGCTCTATATTCCTTGCATTTTCACCCTAATGCATTTTATATAGTGATGTAGTTATAGGGAATATCTCTGCTTATCTACCATCCGTCATCGTTTACGTTAGTTAACCTAAGTCAAGTTCCTATTACTGTAGTCGCTCTATATTCCTTGCATTTTCACCAAATGTGTTCTGTATGGTGATATCATTACGGAGGGCAATAACACTCTGTATCGCGGTGTAATTTGCCCAGAAGATATTGTCAAATATGCTAGCAGTTCCCTTCTTGTATGATAATTTTAGAGCTATATTCTTACAATGTCTAAACTCTGTATTACTAACCATAGCATTACCAGACATTACGCTTATACCTATAATAGAATGGTGTATTTTACTATTTGCAATGTCAACAGAGCCACCAGTTAGCTGTAACCCGGCGCTAAAGCCTACTATAATTGTGTCATCTACATAAACTATACCCTTAAACCCTGGAGCAGTTCTAACCACACTAGAATTTTCGGTTGTAGAACTTCCTCCTTGGTGAGTAAATGAACTGTCTATAAACTCACTTCTTCTAAGAGTCACGCTAGACACGTTCTCTTTTACAGTTATAATCCCTGTATTTGCTTTAGCATTCATTTTAACTATGTCTAATAATAAAGCACCTCGTTCTACAGTAATTTTATCAAATGTGACTACTATTTCGTCATCTTCTTCACTCACATTGTATGAGCCTACTATGGAGACCGCTGCATTTTTCGTTAGAGTTATCTCGCCGTAATGACCAGATCTTAAGTATAATCTTTTAGTATCGCCATCCCTTATGAGAGACAATGCATCGTCTAAATCTTCTTTATCATCTATTACTACTGTATTGGGTTGTGTTGCAGTTATTCTATATAAGCCTTGGATTTCTCCCACAATTTCATAATTTCCATGAGATATAGACCCAAGATTTTCTATCCTTAATGGGTATGACCCAACCATGTGCTTTCTAGTTAATTGTCTAGCTCCTTGTGCATCAAACCAGGACACAATAATATTTCCAAACTGTTCAATCTTATCGTTTCCTTGTAGCCCTGATATGGGGGCACCATTAGCGTTAACTTCAACTTGAGGCGTAACTAAAGGATGTCCGTCTTCACCTTCGGTAATCGCAGATAACACAGTTAATGCTGAATTTAAACCTTTTAGCTCCTCAAGATAGTCACTAGAAATTTCTCCTACATTAAATATAACTTTCTTTCTATGTATTGTAATGGTATTGTCCTTCAAACTGAGATTTGCAGTACTATTTGCATAATTATCATCACCTGGCTCAAGATTTACACTGGGATAATTTATACCACCATTGACTTTAATACTAACAGTATATTGCCCTGCGTTAAGTAGCGTTGAGCCAGCTGGGAGATAACTTCCTTCTGTCTGGTCATAATATTTGTAAGTTACTTTAATGTCAGCTGGGAGTGTGCCTTCATCATCATATGGAAGACCTATTATTGGCACATTAAATCCAAGCCCCGTGTACTGGAATGATGTATTAATTTGATATGATACGTTTTTGCGATTTATCCTTACTAAGACAGAAAATGTCGTGCCTTCTTCTATTTTGTAGTTCCTTTGGTCTTCATTAAACCTTATTGTGATAATGTACTCTCCTGCATCTATAGGTCTTGTATTTTCCGTATAGTTTGGCGCTTGATTTGGAATATATTTAGCACATAAAGTATTATATGACACGCCCTCTGGAATACCATACACTTCTGGGCTTTGTGAATTTCCATTATACTCAAATTCGGCATAATTACCTGTTTGGATCCTATTACCACCAACATGGAAATAGACTTTATCCCTTTCAACTTCGGCTCTACTTATATTAAGTCTAAACACACATTCGCCATAGATATTATAATCATCATCATTGTCTACCAGTATTTTTAGTCTATAGCCAAGGCTCCCTTCTTCTGGTACATTGGTCGGTTGAGTGCGCATCCAAGTTGCGCCACCATCTATGCTGTACTGCAATGTATAACCCTCTAATTGACCAAACGTCCCATCTTCTCTTAAAAAGTCTGCAAATGTAACATAGTCTTTAAATTCGAGCGTTCTGCCTGTATATGTCCTATCTAAAAATTGTCTACTGATAGTTATGTCAGACGGTCTAATTTGCTTTTTCTGAACTACTATTGGTAATGTGCCTTCGACAATAGCACCATAAGCATTTTTAAAGTAGCATCTTGCTTGGTATATCCCTGCTTTATTAGTATTCACATCGTCAAGTACCCATAAAGGTGCTACACCATTTCTTAATTTGGGTAGTTCAGATGCCATTATTACTTTGCCAAGAGGTACAACATATGAAGGGACATTAAATTCAGCTACACCTACTTCTATAGATATATAAACATACTTCGTTAAGTTCACCTCAAACACTATTGTTAGCTTCTTAGAATCTTCTTCTACTGTTGTATCGCTACCAAACAGTCTTGGGTTATCAGCAAAAGACAAGAAAGAATACGAACACTCTACATAGGCCTTCATTGCGGGAATATCATATTCTACTTTTTCTACATCAATGTAATCACCATCATCCGTTATAATTACACGCTTGGGCAATAATGTATCTTCGGGACCAAGTGCATAAACATTTGATCTACTTACGCTAACAGCAATTTGATCTAAAATGAAGTTGCCGCGCTTATATGTAGTAACAGTAGTAGTACCAGTTGGTGTTTCTACTTCCGAATCAACAAGTTGTATGGAATACAGTTTTGGGTCTATGACGACTATATTGAATAGTATATTTTCGTCATCAATAGTTCCTAAAGTGCCTGCTACGTTGGTGTACATGCCACCTTGTCCTGGGTCTGAAACAGCTACGCTCGTATTTATACCAGCTAACGCATTGTCGGAGAATGTAAGTGGAGCAGACGCTATTTCACTATTACCCATATAGTCAAATCTATAATACAGTTTCGTAGGCAACTGAGGTTTTAGGTCCTTCCCTTTTAGCACGTATATTGTGCCACCATTTATAGGTTCTGTAGTTTGCTGCCCGTTCGGCAGAGTGACGCTCGTTTCGATATCTCTTGCCCTTATACTAAACTGAATAGATACTTTTGCACCGTATGCCTTAAATGAAGCAGTCAGCACCATAAAGCTAGGTCCTATGCGGCCAGAAATTACATCTGATCTATTCAGATAATTTGTATCATATTCCCAATTTATCGGCGATGATTCACTGCCATATCTTTCTGATTGCGCCTGTCCTTTAAAAGTAACATCTACAATTTTCGGGAATTTAATATTATACGGATCAATATACCATTCTTCGTAAGCTTTTTGATACCACACCGTTTTACCATCTTTATATCCCTCTACTTCATTAGATACAGAAGTGTGAGTAACCCGCCTGTCAGTTGTTCGTACGTTTAAGTCAAGATAATCGCCTATCCAAAGTTCATTGTGAACATATGAATGCTCGCCGTCAGGGTTTAGGCGCACAACTTTCAAAAATTCAGATGACACTATACCTTCTGAAGTGTGAACTTCTGCGACATACCCTCTTATATTGCTTACTATTGGATCTGTTTGAGTGGCTGGCTCTAATGCTACATCTCTGCTAAATAGCCAAGAAATGTTTTTCATTTTTATTGAAGAGCCAAGCTTATCTATGGCTTCATTGTATATTGCGTTCGTCATACCAGTGTTAACAGCGCGACCATAAAACTCAAGTTCTAGATTACTTGGCATTTTGTATAAGCTCTGCGCTGTTGTTGTTGCTGTATCTCTATATCTCAAATTAGTGGTAATACTAGAATCGGCGACGAACAAGTTTGGATTAGTTGGATCCATTAGGGCATGATAGGTCTTTGTAGATGGAATCGCAGCACCTACTGCCTCTGCTCTTTCCATAAGTAGATATTTACCATCGTATGCAGCAAGGCTAGAATATCCTGGGGTAGTTGTATAAATCTTTTTCACAATTCTATTCAAATAGTATACTTTAGCCACAAACGGCGTGCTTTGATGTGTGCTATCTGTAATCAATAAATCTACCTGGTCTATAACACCGCCACCCATTTTGATATTGTATATACTGCTTGCACTCTTTGTATCTTTATTTATCCATTCAATATTGACTAAGCCTATATTTATAATTTCATCTTGATTGTGCGGGTTTTTACCACGTGCAAGTGCAGTTGTTGGGAATACTGGATTTAATGGGTCTATTATTAGGTATACGCTACCGGTATGGTTATATCCATCATCCTCTCCAAATCCAAAACTAATTTCTTCAACAGCGATTTGTAGATAATCTAGATTGTATATCGGTTCAGTTGTTATCCTGTTCACTTCTGCTGACTTAAAGGTGTTTCTTAATACAACCGATGATACAGTATTTAAGTCGGGGTCAACGCCCATCCAATCAATGACCTTTCTAAGCTTATCTTGATTGTATCCTATTCTTGAATCTAAAGGATAAAATGTAACTGGATCCTGCTCAACTTGTTCGCCAGCCGGACCTGCTACAAACTTCACGTTAAAGTGGTCTTCTATTGAAAAAGCTGAGTACCTATTGAATTCTATTACATAGTTGTTTATACCTAAAATACTTACAAAGTCCCATAAATCTGCTTTAATTTGTAAACTAACTTGTTCGCCAGTGGTTCTTTCTTCATCTTCTCCATATCCAACGCACCCAACTAAATCGTAAGTAAAACCGCCTCTTACTAATATATCGTCATTTGTTAGAAGCACTCCATCTTTATACCACTTAATGTTTGGTATCACTGGAGTTCTAGTGCCACCGCTAGAGTATTCTGCACACAAAATATCTGCATTGTTTGAGCTAAAATCATAGTGAGAAATTTTTGCACCAGTACTTCCTGGAAGAGTATAAATAGTGTTTTTCAACTCATCTAGAGCTGACACCACACTACCATTTGTTAAATTTTGGCTACAGAATATACAATCTACTAAAGATGATGGTATATCTGAAACTAATCCCTCAAATGGGTTCGGATATCCATTTTTCCCTGAGAACGTAAATACTTTATCATTCTCGGTTAGTGCACTAGGTAATGTGGTTATACTTCTATCAAGTATTACTACTGCTAAAACATAATATTGATCGGCATCACCATCACCTATTCCTCTTAATTTACCGTAGAATAAGTATGTTCCACCACTATGTATTTCTTCATTTATATCAAGTTTCCATACTCCATTTGTGTTAATAAATGGATATGAACTATCTGCTGGAGTTAGTGCGACATCTAAATTTACTTTTTCATCGTATATTTTAAATTTAAAATCAGCCACTGTTGGGAGAGCGAATGTGCTGCTGTCATATGGGTCTATATAGTATTTGCCTTGAACATCGAATGTTTCATAACTTCCAGAACCTGTATTTAGCGCCCTGCTTTCATACCAAACACTTTCTAATTCTCTATTTAAGAACTCAATATTGAATGTCAAAGAATCATTACCATCAGGCAAAATGACCTTAATTTCTAATGGCGCATTTTGTCCCCCGTATTCTTGCCCTAAAGTATGTCCAAACTTGTCATATGTAATTTGGGTAATGGGCTCAAATGCATTAGCTACCACATTTTTAATTGCAAAGGAGATGTTGCTATTCTGTGCAAAGGTATACACAGCTTGATCGGGAGAAAACGCACCAAATCTTACTGTCAAATCTTTGGGTAACACTAGTATACCATTTTCATTTTCTGGTCTGTCGTATGGGTCAATAACCGCATTTGTCCCAGTCAAATTAATCTTGTTATTGTATACTGTTCCACCATTAGATAATGGGTCAACTTTTATTCTTAATTCTATAATTTGTTTTTCACCATTATATCCAGTGACAGTGCTTGTTGCAAATAGCACACCATTTAATCCCATGTAGGTAATATTTTCAACGAGTTTTTGTGGGTCAAATTGTGTGGGATCATCATCTTTGCTAAATCCCTCTGCAGGTATCCAGCCTATATCATCTAAAGTAAACTCCTGTTTATATTCTGCTTGGAATACTGTAGTAACACTAGGCACAATGACTGTACTTAATCTAGTTTCTAACCCTTGCACTGGATAAAATTCATAAACATTCTTAACATGTAACCAACCATCATTAATGTTGTATATGCCCATTCCTTCGGTCTTGTAATGTACTCTATTGATGTTTTTCTTGCGGAAATTAATTCTTCTAGTAACTTCAGTTCCATCTTGTAAAGTTGTCGTTAGTGAAACATAACTACCGTCTATAAACCGGAAGAATTCATATGGCACATTAGATACCCTATCACCTATTTCTATAACCCTCTCGTTGTTATATGAAAACGATGCTTCTAAGGCATACCATTCAAGGTCCTGATACTCAACAATTCCACTCTTTTCATACTCTATGGTAAAGGTTGCGGGTATTACATATCCATCAATTCCACCGTAGAGCGGAACTCCATTTCTATCAAATGTTTCCACATTGTCCGTATAAGTGGAGGTGAGTATTGCATCTCTAATGGCGGTTACACTTACAGTAAAGCTTTGCTCACAGCTTCCTATGCCAAGTTTAGTAACGGTGAAATATACTGTTGCTAAATCATCCGATATGGCTACATTTGGATCATCATAAAACTCACTTGCATCTTTTTTGAAAAACAGAATATCGTCGAAGTCCTCTCTAAGCTCAAATTGCATCGCATAAATTCCATGAATATCCCCTTCAAACCCAATAGCCACTTCACTAAATAGGTATCTAATATATTGTGAAGGCGTAACAATGCCCATCTTTACTTCATCTCTATCGTTTTTATATACTCCTTTCAAAGCGTATGGCTTATTGAGTACTATATCAATTTTGTTATTTCCCTCATATGTAATAACACCAGTGTCGGGGTCAGTCACAAGAGCCTTAACCTCGCTTGCAATTTCTACTGGTATAATGCCATACGCATCTGACAAATAAAACTCTCTAGCTAAGTTAGGGTAGTCTATATCTCTCACAATTTTATCTCTCACTCTAAATGCCATAGAAACTTGTTGCTCTAACGCAGTACGTGAGGCTATCTTTCCTTTTAGTTGGATGAAATTCCCCGTGTAACTCGCCGTATTATATGCATCCTTACTTCCTAGAGGACTTTTTAGTACACTTATGAGTTCATCTAGATTTTCCCATTCAACACTAATACCCTTTCTCATATATGTGCCATCTTCACCCGCTTGAGAAGGCTGAAACGCTACCCCTACTGTTAAATCTTCATTTATTTCACCGTCTTCTTTTAAGAATAATTTCATTAAATCGCTACTTGACTTAGAGTAAGTGTCGACACTAACATATGGCAAGAGTGTTGCACCATAGTCTTCTTGTTGGATTTCAGTATCAGGTGTCATATCCCCAGATATCCCGTATATGATATTAGGCACTACTTCTTTCTTGTCAAAGTGTAAATTTAATGTGATAATCTGATCCAACATGCCACTAGAAGTATCTGCTGACAGCTTGGTGTATATGGTAAAGTTTCCACCTGTGTAAGGATAAATATATGTTTTGGCATCGTGTTCTTGGCCATCAGCATCTTTATATTTCCAGTGCGCCATATACTGAGTCTCTGCAATGCCACTAGCTTCGCTGAACTTTAATTTGAAATAGGTAGGTAAATCTAGTGGTTGATATGGATTAAGACGTTTAAGGTTATAACTCACCGTGCCGTCTTCTTCAACCTCTTCTACTACCTCTATAACGGTAGTATTCACTACCGTACCTTCTGCATCAACTTCCGTTTCCACAATTTTGAATGGGAGGGAATTTTCATCTAACATCTCTACGCTTTCATACTCGCCACTCTTGTTATGAATTATCATTGTTACAATCTGGAAGTTTTCATCGCCACCTATTTTTCCATACACTACAAAGAATTCCTCTTGCGCATAAACATTTAGAATATTTCCTTCTGCATCAATGATATTATCAGGTGTGTCATCTAGCGAGGTAAGCCAAGTAACATCATAACCAAGTGTTTGAATTCTGTTTCTATACATAACCTCAATCCAAATCTTTGATGGGAGACGCCTATTACCCACTTCGCTATATGGGTCAAGTTCAAAATATGACCCTATAGGCTTATCTTGGAAGAAAGAAGCATTAGAAACCTTCACAGCCTGACGTTCGGTTACATCGTGAATTATTTCACCGTCTCCACCGTATGTAATTTTAGTGATGGCAAGCAAGCTGTCTGCTTGTGTCCCAACTATTCTCTTAGGACACACAACGGTAATTTCTACATTTTGATATCCTACACAATCATCACCAAATGTCGCGCGAGCTTTGTTGTCCCTACCATCATTTAATGGGTTTATAGCTTTGTCGATAGCAACATTGTTTGCTACCTTGTGATTCCAATTCAATATCCCTGGGAAGGTACCATCAAACTTAGTCATTTCATTTTCACTAACTGTGAAGTCACTCGGTAAATTCCCTATAACTCTAAAATGACCGCCCTCAAAGTACACTCTTACTTCATTAGCAGGTCTTTCTGCTGTAGCTTCACTTGGTAAAACTGTGGTAAGCGGCAGGGTATATGTGATCTCGTCTAAAGCATCAATTGTGTAATGCCCACTCTCTTCATCGTTAATTTGTATGTGAGATACAATTTTGGTAAGCACTGTTACTTCTAATCCTATCTCTAGCCCGCCATAATTAGCAGTGATTACAAATAACCCACCCCTAAAGCTTATTAAACTTGGATCAAATCCCCAATCAAAATTCTCTAGGTATTCTTTTCTATATACGTCAGGGGCTTCTCTATTATTAGAATAGAATGTTAACTCTAAAGTGTCTGCCGCAAGGTCATTTTCGCCTTCTTGTCTATATACAATGGGATTATATATCTCTCCTCTTGCTTCGGCTTCAGCTTTCTTTATTGCATAATCGTATGGGTCTATTGTTACCTTTGCAACTATAGGAATAGTGTTGTTATAATAGTCACCTTCAGGAACCACAGGCACACAGTTTAGTACCTCAACTAGCGCATCAAACCTAGTTTCTCCGATACTTCCTTCTCCAATTATTATGGAATATGTCTGAGCTGGTAGTCCGCTATATACCTGTTTGATATTTGTGTTATTGTATGGGAAGCCTTCTATTCTGTATGGAAGAGAACCTATTCTACCATTGTCATAAATAACTTCAATAGTATCAGCCATTGGTTGCACAGCGCCTGGATCGATGATCATAAATGCATCTTTAAGATTCAAGACTTTATTTGTGCCATTTACTCTGTCAGTAAAGTACATTGAATACGCTACTTGCAGCCCAAACAGTGATGTTGTTGGGTTGTAGTTTGTTTTGCCCGTTACCATCTTAACAGACTCCCCAGTAAACGTTAGAAAGTATTCTTTTACATTATTGCCAAAGACTACCTCAGCTTTTTCCTGGAATTTAGCTTCATACATCCCACTCCATATCTCTTCATTATTGATATTGATAACTGGGCTATAATAACCATCTGTTGGCTCTTCTATGTCAGGTAACGCAAATGTGACTTTCACCCTTGCGGTACTCATAAGTCCTGGTACACCAGTAATTTTCTTTAATGGGTCAACTGTCTTTCCTTTTTGTATATGCGGGAACATTTCGATACAAATACTTTCGCCATCTAGACGAACTACCGACTCTTCTAATATCAAAGGTACATTAGTTACTAGATTATTAAAGTCAAAAACACTGCCTTCTGCCGAAAGTTTGTTGAGTCCTTCTTTTATTACAGACACTCTCATGCGATACTTCGCACCTATCATGCGGTTATCTACAAGTACATCTTCTGGAGCGTCCATATCAGTATTAACCCTAACTAGAATTTCCGTTCCTTTTGAGACTGTGAGTGTTACATATGTATCGTCGTTATATGTAGCAATATGTCCCTGTATTTTCACACCATTGTCCGTTCCTGGAGAGATGCGGAGCGGTGTGTTTTTGCCAGACACATCACCCATAAATATACCCATAAGTTTAGATAAATCAGCGTTTTGAGAAGTAGAAGCATTTTCTGTAGATATCAAAGCATCGATTTCAACGTTTACTATATCTGGGGTAACAAGCTGTTCATATTCTTGAAAATATGAAGGATTAACTTCATCTGGGAACAAAATATCTAAACCTTCTACAGGAATATCTTCAGAAACTAAAGCTAAAGTACATAACACTCTATCTTTACTTATAGCCTGCAACATAAACTCTCCTGGGGTTGGTGATAGAGCATGTTTGTTCGTGTTATACGAAAATTCAAGATAAAGATCATCAAAAATTCCTAGCGCATACAATAATTCAGCTTGCCCTCTAGTTATACCCAAAAGTTCTGAAAGTTGCGACACTAAGGTTGCACTGCTATTTGAAGAAAGTCCTGTTACTAATTCATCATCTACTCTAAGTATTACACGGTCTCCCTCACTACGAACTTTGCTTAACAGTATGCCCCCCGCGTCTGGTTCTGCGCCTGTAGATCCTAACAAGCTACTTATTGAAAAGCCTTTTGTTAGTAATGCCGTTGCCTGTCCTATAGCATTTTGAAGCATACTAGAAACATCTAGTGTGGTAATTTTTATTTTGTCTGCACTGACCGCTTCGTAATCTACCGCTCTTTTTACATATCTGTTTAAAAATCCACTACTATCTATGTATAAGTTTCCATCTTTATAATAAGAGGCTATCATTTGCTCATTAATGGAATGGGATTCCCCAAGATTATCACTTTTGTCTCTTATATCCAGAAGTATTTTATTATTTGTATTGTTTGCCATGTCAAGGATTAACTGTAAGTCCGTTGGGAACCTTTCGTCCAAATCAGGAATCTCTAAATAACCTTTGAAATGGAATTGACCTTGCTTACTTTCTACATATGAATTTAGGTTATTTCTATCTTCTTGGGTGAGAATTTGCTGCCTCTCAGTATCAATAGCGTATTTAATTTCTACTCTATAATCATTGTTAACCGTACCCCACGGTTCCATACCTTCTTCATCATCATCAAAAACAATTTCCATAGCATGGACATAAGTGGAATGATCTGGGAGTGTTTCGACAGTTGCATTAAATCTTCGTAAAGTAAATCTTTCTACTTTAAATGCGCTAAGAGAAGATAGTTTCACGCCTAAAAGCAAATCTGTCAATGGATCAAATTTAGCACCAAATGGCACTAATGAATTCTGGATACCATCATTCACTACATCTTTTGATGTATCCAAGGGGACATTTATGATGTTGAAGCTTTCTATGTTATTTGCTACATTTGCTTTGCTAATATTTTCAGTTAAGGTATAAAACCTCACCATATTTAAAGTCTCTAAAACAGCCTCTGAAGTAATCAACTCTCCTAAATCAAAGTTCTTCATTACATCAAAGAAAACGTTAAACATGCTAGTTCCGCCAAAACCTTCAATCCTATTGAATTGCTTGCCGATTCTGTAGTAAAGAGTGGAATTAGCGTAGTAGACAGATATCTTATCTTGGTGATTGAAATGATCGAAAATCTTAAGATATATCTCTGAATCTTGCCTTCTCTCGTTATTGTAGTTAGCTTGATATGATATATCTAAATTAATGTCTTTAACCTCTACGTTAAACTGCGAATTTACATATGTTATTTGCTCTGTCTTTCTATCCGAAGTTAAGTGCTGGTTTAATGCAGTGGCACCAGTACTAATTTTATTAAACACTTCAGTTTTATCAAGTGATAATCCGGGAATGACAGTATTACTGTCTTGCGTTTTTTTATCTTCCCCTGTTTGCTCGGGAGCACAAGAACTAATAACAAGCGCAAGCGCTGCTATCATAAAAATAACTAATAAAATTGTAGTTAGTTTTTTAAGTTTCATGTTACCTTCTTTCCATTATCAACTAAGCTTGTTAATTATCGCTTTTACATCTTACACTAAAGTTTTCCTACTATAATACCGAACATTTTCCAATTACTAGTGTTTACTTTTCCGTTATCAGTTCCTTCTTTATCCTTATTATTGACACATCATTTCAATACACTGTTTTACGCTAAATACTCCCTTGTAATGAAGGCATTGACATTAGTGTTGCTTTTTACGTTATCAGTACCTCGAGTTTATCGATTGCTAGTTTTACTACTTTCTTTATTTTTTTCTTTCAGTAGCTAGGCCTTTGTTCGTTCCTTCTTTGTTTTCTATATGTTTTTCTTTCAGTTTTTATACTGCATACTCTCTTGTTATGAATGGTGTTGCTGAATATATAGTCTTTGGGTTGGATGGATTTGAATTAGATGGGTATATTCTAATTTCTTTAGCTGTCTGTCTACTCATTCCGCCTTCGACAACTGCTTCGTTCCACTTCGTTACTTCGTATAAATAACTCTTATCCGCATGTACAACACTTGCAAGATTTGTAAGTTCAGTCCTTAGCGAATCAGTATAGTATGCGCCGTATGGATTTTCCCCTCCTGCATAGTCATTTGCGCCATATACTTTCTTTGGCGAACCCATGGTTATGTTACTGCCTGCACTTATAATCTTCATTTCCGAACCAGTTCTTGCGTCAAGGAAGAATAGTATTATGTTATACACTTGAGAATATACTTCGACATCAACATGTTCTTCATTTTCTTCAAACACCCTGAGTACAACCTTGAAATGATCTAAGTACCCACCAACTGCTATATCACTTGCAAAGTAGAGATTACCTTGTAGTTGTTCATTCCACCATTCCACCCTGTATTTAAAAGCACCTGCAACAAATGGACTACCGTTATAATTACCTTGAACCTTTGTTTCGGGTAGCATAAATGTATATTTATATTCGTCGCCCGCCATAGGAATACCACTGCTTGCAAAACTTATGTCTAATGGGTTTACCATATACATGGTTTTTTCCTTTCCTGCAATCGCCATTGGGTCTGAAGATAACATATCGTATTTTGCACTATCTATACCCATTCCATATCCTAAGTCCAAACCAGTTATTTCGAATTTTGCGTTATATTGTCTTCTTACAATACTTGTAGTGTACGACCTTCCTCTTATAGTTACTTTCCTACTATATTGGATGTGCATGTTGTTATTTATTAGTATATTGGGATCCCACTCAGTAACTGTATAATCTAAAGTCTTGCCTTCTAAGTTATAATCCTTTATCGCTATATTCAAGACATTTCCTGTAACATTTACGCCATCTCTAACGAGTGTCCTTTCTTTCATAAGTGAGGTTGTATATGAATTTTCATATGGATTAATTGCATTTACATATGTAGTAGTGTTGTAATTGGTCTTAATAGCACCTCTATTCAATACATTCATGCTTTGATTGTTAATATATGTTATCGGCGACATGTCTAAAAAGACCATCATTATTCTGAATGCGCCTTGATAGATAAAGCCAGTATTTGGGTTTTCTACACGTATGGTCACAGCCCAGCCCTTATACACACCGCCACCAACATATTTGTCTGGTATAGATATAGCAGGCGTTCCTGGTTGCCACCAAACTGCTGATACTACCATCCCTTTAGAATTCAAATCAATATTAGATTCAAGGTTATAGTTGCCTTTTGCTTTAATTGGTAACACATAATTGGTTCCGAAATATGGGTTCAAAGGATCTACCACATATATTGCTTCGTTTGTGCTGCCGTATCCATATCCTAAATCAACTTGCGTTATATTAAGTGTTTCAAATTGATAATAAGCATTATATGCTGGAGTAGTTCTTACTATAGCTGCATTGCCATTTGCTAAGGAGAAGTTGCCTACTGCGTCTCCGCCTGTACTCATAGCATTTCTTGCCCTTATAAGCGCTCCTTCGTCCCACTTGATTCTGTATGGATGATCAGCTGGATAATAGTTGTCTGTGCCAGCAATTTTAACCGTTGTTGGGTCTATGTCTTCAGGTATGAAGATGACACTTTTAGAAACTGGGTCAGAGCCATCACGTACATTTTTCACCTTAAACGCAACTTCGTATGTCTGGTATGACGATTTATTTGATATTTGTGAGAAATAGAATCTGATATCGTGCATCATGCTTTGATAAGTTCCACCCTGTAACCTTCTAATAGTGTCAAAGTCCCAAGTATCAATGTATAGCTTTATAGTTATAGGTTGCCCTCTATCTCTATCATATATCCATCCCTTTACTAAGATATGCCCAGAAGGCGTCCCTGCAGCTATAATATCAGCATCAGTAAAGTCCCAAACAACCGGCAAGCGATGTTCATCATTACCTGGATAGTATCTTATATCTTCTACAGATGAAGGAAGATCGGTAGCTTTGCCTGCATATGGATCTCTCATGTGATATTTTGCGTTTGGATTTTCGTAGTGAGTATCTCCAGATGTAACATAAAAATCATCAACTCCTGCTTCTAAACTCCAACGTTCTAATATATAGTCGAGTATATTTACTTTCAACACCAAATTTTGATGAGGATAGCCCGCGAACTCCTCTGCATTTGATACAATTTCTGAGGTAAGGAGAAAATACTTTTGATTATCAGGCTTATGAATTAGTATGGTCTTATTGGTATCATATCTCACTTCATAATCTGGAGGTCTTGTCCAAACTGCGGGATAATTGACAAGCGGTGGTCCTTCTAAGAACTCTATTGTCACATTACTAGGTATATCAACATACTCCGAGTATGGATTTAATGTAATATTTTTATCATTGTCGCTATCACCAATATTTGCAAAACTATATTTTTTAACAGTCTTATCATTGAAGTGAAGAATTAAATTCACAACCTGACCATCAATTAATGTAACTTTGAACCGTATGTTTCGTTTGTCTAAATCTAACCCGTTGATTGATAAGGTATGCCCATTTAAATCATATGGCGCAGATGTTTGTCTAACAGTTGCCACATGTCCAGTATCTGGATTGACTGGGAAGTATTCAATGTTTTGATATACGAAAACTCTACTTCCACCATAATGTAAGTTCAGCACCCTCGATAGTCCAATACTTCCAGCATATGCACTATTTTTATATGCGTCAAAGTTGATAATTATATCCCCATCGTCATTTTTTAACTGACTTATTAAAGATCTACTATTATTTTCATCCTCATAAATATATGACACACCTAGAACTTCACAAGGCAACACTCTTAGCTTCAAATAAACCGTTTCCCTCATAACTCGTGCTCTCGCAATCACTATGTCTTCTGCTGTTCCTAAGTAGTTAATTGCATCAAGTTCTGCAGGCGTTACTTCCATGGTCCATTCAACACCACTTATAACTAAACTTCCAGCAAGTAATATTCTTGATGGCAGTCTTGATGGGATGATGTTTGTTCCAAGAGTATAATGGTTGTATATATTATTAATTGTAATTACTCCATTTTCAATATAATATCTTCCAACTCCTTCTTCAGAGCTATAGTCAGAGCCTATGCTTATACCTACTGAAGCAAATCTTGCGTACACTCTAGAACCATCTGGGAGAAGTGTTGATAGCCATATTGCTCCACCACCATATATGCTGATTTCAGACAGCCTATCAATCTTATCAAATTCTTTAAGTCCTAACATCCAAGTCTCTTCGGGATCTAGACCAGGAACAGGCGACTTAACAACCGACCACCATCTCGGAACGGGAGCATCTGCAGTTACAGAGTTTGCATAGTAAACCTCTCTCCCATCAACATATTTAACCTTAAAGCCAAAGTTTTCTGAAATTACGTATCCATTAGGATATTTAGGGGTATTGTCTGGGTTGTATGCCTGTAAGGTTAAGCCTAATTCAGAACCGTCAATCTTTATTATGTAACTATCTCTATCTTCATCAATTACTAATTGATTTGCGGGAGTAGCATCAATTACTTTAACAGTTACCGTAAAGTCATCTGCACCTTTACCTTGCCCTACATATATATCCACACCTTGTCCGAGTATAGTAATCATTTTTTGTAAGTCAATAGTTCCATACAATGGAAGTTCAGCTGAAGTAGCGGCATCATGTATAGCTATTGTCTCTGGATTAGAGCCACCGACTAAGAAACTTCCCTCTATTTCGCTAAATAGATACATGAAATAGTCATAGACGTTTACTTTTTTATTATTGACTAAAACAAATTCACCATCTGCATCTACTACGAAACCATTGTTACTTACATCGTTGCTATCTGCTGCACTGCTATATACTTTTATACCGTCAACCGTTATGGTTCTAGTTTCCTCATCGATGTTTATGGTGCAGACACCTGCATCACAATTTACTATATTCAAACTAACTAAATCATTTCTATCTACATCGTATGTTAAATATATTTTTTGACTAAATGCTGGGCTAGCACCTAGAGTTACATAAACTTCTGTGTGTAAAGTGTTTTCTTTCCAAGGAGTGTTTTCCGACCACTTGGCGAAATATTCTCTCTCACTATCGTCTACGAAATATTCTCTAACGCTACCATCTTTAAATGTTACTCTTAAAAGCTTTGGTATATCGAATCTCTTGTACGTGTCGACTTTATATGTAAATACCTTTTCTTGAAGACTATCGCCTAAATTACCATCATTTACTCCTAGGATTCTTGCTTCAGATATGATGGTAAGTTCTTCAGATGCGGCATTTTTAAGGGTACTGCCATCTGCGTTATAAAACTCAACATCAGAAGCTACCACAGATAAATTCCTAACCAGCAACCTCAAAACTATGTGGTTATCAGTAGTTGCATCACCAATTGTAGTCTCTAAGTAGTATGCACCAGGATTTTCGCTTACATCAGCTATGGTATATTTACCGTCACTATCTACCGTAAAGTGTACAGCTGTATCGCCTTCGATATTTTTCCATTCCACACCATACTTTGTTAATGTGCCTTCACTGTCGTATTCATTATTGTAATCATATCTTTGATAAATACCTGCATCTTTATTTATGGTGAAAAACACTGCTATTTCAGTTGGGAGTACCCAAGTAGATTTATCAAATGGGTCTACGTTGAAAATACCAAGCAATTCATCATCTATGTCGTATTCCTCGCCTGCATTAATGTAGTCTTTAATTTTTATATTTCTTAGTGCGTACTCTGCAAGAGTATGATTTTCTGTTTTTAGCTCTTTGTTAAATGTTTCCACTACTTTATCTGGAACATCTACATTCATAATAAGGTACGGCACCTTAAACCAATCTTCATAAAACCACTCTTTATTTTCGTCAAAGTGACCACTGAAATTTAAAAATGCGGTAGTCTTATTATCCACTGCAGTTGTGAATGGTTTAGGGTTATTATTTTCGTCTCTTTCATTTACTAATTTTACATTATCAACTTTTTCATGTGCCCAAGCTACTAATGGTTTTGCATTAGGTCCTTTCAGTACACTACCAATATTAGGCATTCTAGTTGGCTTATCTGCAAAAATTGTGCTACCAAGCAAGTTTCCAAAGTTTAAGGTATACATTTGGCCGCCTAGACCTTCAAAGTAATATGTTAGATTTGTTGGGATATAATATGTACTAGGATATAAAACATCAACAGTATGAGTATTGTTTTTAGCTTCTCCTGGTAGCGTGAAATACTTAAATTCTCTCGGTAACACTCTAAGACGAAGTGCAATTATTTGTCCGTGGAAATTAGTGTATACATAAGTATAATTATGGTCGGTTACATCACCATAGTTATTGATTTGTTTTTCGGTATATATGGTATTTTCATTTATAAAATCAAAGGCCCAGACAAACGCCCCAACTTCATCTGGAGTTTCTTCTTCTGGATTTAGTGGATATACTTTTGTAAACTGAATTCTTACATCATACTTATCAAAAAACCATCTTACAAACCCAGCTTCATTATTGCGCAATCCATTTATGTAATACGCCTTGTACAGTAAATATGCAATAGGATCTACATCTACAGTCATAGCTATTGGAGCTTTAACTTGTCCGTTAGGTGTATTTATATTTATATATGGTAGATCGGTTAATACTGTTCTATTCAGCACCTTTACAACGACTGGTTCTACATACGTAGCCATCATTCCTTCACCGATAACTACCTTAACAACAAACTTACCACCTTCTAGTGTTAAATCCTCCCAGGTCATCTGGTTATACTCTATTCCATCATAGATACTACCATCCCAGTCCACAGCGTCTATGAGTCCACCTGTTCTATCTATCCTAGTGTATGGATATTCGGCTAAATCCAAACTTGAATTTACCACAATTCTTGCAGTACCAAGAGCTGCTGCTATTGCAGGAAGTTGAGATTCTAATGCTGGAGGTATTATATATTCACTCGCAGTTGGATTGTAGTGCACTTCATATACAGTACCGTTTGAGCCTACCGCACTAGCCATATACCAGCCTGTTACTATATCATATGTCATATTTTTACCAGCATATTTTGCGTCATATAATCTAATAACAGCAGAGTTTCCTAATAGTCCTTCCACTACCCGTCTTTCAACCGGTGCATCATCTATCATTATTGTTTCCATACGGGCATAATCTTCGCTACTAACGATATAGTGCATAGTTTTGTAGTTATATAAAATATTCATGCCCGCATCGTTTTGTACAACATAGTAGCCTGGAAGCCTCAATCCTAAATCGTATAAGTGTCTTAGAGACTTAGGACCAAATGTAAATTCTTTGGGATAAACAGTAACATCAGGTCCTAGCTCCTCGTATGCTTTATCAAGCTTATACTCACTGCCTAGCCCCACTATATAGACTTTGTTATCCGAATCATATAAAATTTCATACCCATTTTCAGAAACGACTGTATAGTATTCATTGTTTTTATTAAATACAGCGTGCAAATTGTAGTCTGCAGCATAAGTATTGACCATGTTCATTTCGCCATAGTAAGCCCTTACAGAAGTTGGGATAACACCAAGTGGCTCCCAAACATAATAATCCTCCACAAGTTGCGCAATTTTTTGTCTTCCTGTAGAACTGCTTATATACACTAGGTAGTCCCTGGTTACACCCATGAATTGCTTATCTATTCTGGGTCTGTAATATGCATTTCCAGCGATAATCTCGATACTATCTTGATTGTATAAAAACTTTAAGTTTCTGGTTTCTATTCTTGTACCAAAATCAAAGTAAACTGGAATTGTTTCATGTAGCTTGGTAGAATATGGACTTGCTCCCGTAATATTTGTAAACTCACCTACTGAGTACATTGCAAAGTCTTTCTCTAGTTGGTCAATATTTTTAACTCTTTGTTTAAACCCAATTTGTATAGCAAGTGATCCAATCATCTCGTCCACGCCAAAGAACTGTTTAATTGTATCATTTGAAGTGGTGACTCTAATTACATCGGGTTCGAAAGTAGCCCAGCTGTCTTCCATGAGTGCTTTTACTATATCCGTTAATCCTAAAACTATATCGCCCGATTCATTTTCAAAGTCATACCCCATATACTCATAAAGTGAGGTAACAAATAAATCTTCTCTTATCTTAAATTTGGGTAAATGATCAAATACCTTATAATCAAGCCACACATAGCCTAGCTCCTCTAAGGGATGTGCGGTATTAAAACTGACGTCATTAGCATATATTCTCAACACTTCAGTTTTATCTGAGCCTTCCATCATGTATGCGCGAATATCGAAAGCACTTCTCCCCTTTCTTGTCCATCTACCATTCTCAAGCACTTGCTCTCTAATGTACTGGTCGTAGAGCATCGTGAAGTAAATGTCTGCAGCTTTAGGGAGAATAAACGGAGTGTTCAAGCCACTAGTATCACCCATGAATGCACCAAGTGCCCTGCTTAGGTCTACCTCCTCTGTTTGGGCAAACAAAAACTGGCCTTCGATGTATCCCGAATATGTCATAACATCTTGAAGTTCTTTAAAATTATCAAAATTTGGGAAGGCAATTCTAACCTTTTCACCAAACTTAATTGGAATCAAGTCTAAACGTAAATATAAATCCGCAGGAGCACCGCGTGGCTTTTCTGCAGCAGAATACACCTCTATTTTTATGGCATGCGTATCAACATCATAGGTAATCTCAAAATACGTTCGGTCTAGCAGTTCTTCTACGCTCATACCCAAAATACTAGCAATTGCTTCTAAGTCTATATTAAATTGTCTGTTTAGCAGTTGAATAATCTGATCTGTAGTGAAATTAGTGTTGGTTTTAGAAGTCACTGACAACACCCTTTTTATCAAAGGCATATCTATTTTTACTTTGATAGTTGCATGCGAGGTTGGATCGTCTTCATCCTTCATCGTCGACTCAATGTTATCCATTATTGCCGTCATAACTTCGTTATACTTACTACTCGCATCGTTTTCTTTGGGCGTCAGTATATTATCTACGAGAAGCACAATCATGGCATCTATAAACTCCGAAAACCACTCCAATGTACTTGCTAAGTTAAAGCCTCCCTTGTAAGCCTTAGGAAGGCCTATGTCTTCAAATTTGATACCTCCATATAGATGCTGAAGTCCTTCAATATCTATGTAAGTGAGCTCGTCTTTATAGAAAAGTCCAATAATTAAGTCATCTGTAGCTAAGTCTCTAGCTGACATATAAACTTTATTGGTCTTATTGTCGAAACGGTTCATGTCTGTTCTAATCAAAGTATCTAACTTTAAATCGAGTTGTGGTATATACATGTCTCCAATAAACTCGAAATTACCATTTTCAAACAGTTTATAGTTTTCTCTATCTAGCACAATGTTTTGAGAAACCCTGATATCGTAATCGACAGCAATTTTCACGGTGAATGGTACGTTTTCGCTGTTGTAGTCCCCTTCACGATTCTTTTTCCTGACAAGACTTGAACCTCTGAACTCAATATCCATACCAGTTAGTATCTCTTTTCCCAAGGCTTCGTTAGGTTTCATTAAAAATTGCATGTCGCTATTTAGTGTTCTAATTTCTGCAGTGCCCAAAACTGAGAATAAAAAGCCTAGATACTTGAAAGTAAGCGGGTCTAGCTTATCATCAAACGGTCCAAAAATCCCTTGAATAAAATTAGTAACATTTGGAGCAATGATAGTTAAAGGAATGTCGTTAAAGTAAACCGAAGTTACATCCCCATTTAATGTCAATTTGTAGTTTGTAGTAACAGCTTGCTTTAATAATGCATTGACACTAGAGATTGCAGTATCTGAACTATCGTCTGAACTAGTAGACGCGATGACGTTTTCCAAACTAAATTGTGTTATGAGCCTAATTAATTGTTGGTAAAGTACCGTGTCACCAAAATTTAGAAAATATCTTTTTGAGCCTTGCAAATTCAAATACAAAATATTTCCAGGATCAGCAGGATCCGGATTAATTCCATCAAAGTAAAATCCGATAAGCATGGTATTGGTGGTTCCGTCATACCACTCAAGCACTAAGTCATTGTACTTTATGAGTTCATTATGTTTTGCAAGCGCCTCTTCCCTTTCTGGAGTACCTTCTGCATACTGCTCATATGGCCAGGTGTACATATTAGCCTGCAGGTTTAAAATGAATGCAGAACCATCTTCGGTATTGACATGCATTTTAGCTCCAACATAATATCCCGTTGTAGAAACTATTTCGCTATCCAAATACTGCAAAAGGTTATCAAGAGAGCCTGTTGCTCTATCAACTGCCTCATCTTTTTGGGTTTTATCTTTGTTAACTTCATTTTCGATGGAATCGTTTATAAAAAATGGACTAGCTTGCACATCGGATGGTGGACTACAAGACACCATAATGCCAGCTACCAAAGCAACTAGCACAATAATTATCACTGCAACCAATACTTTCTGTTTCAACTTAGTCTTTCCTAACATTTTACCTTAACCGGTTTTTTCTTTTTTCACCCTACGCAGAATTAAAGTGTATTTTATCCTTTGTGGGTTACCAGTGCGCATTTCTTTTTCGTCTCACCACCGCACCTTTGTTTTGTATCTCACTAACGCGCTTCTGCTTTTCTAGTCATTAACACATATTTGCTTTTTTCGTAATTGCTAGCGCACATCTATTTTCCAGTCACTAACGCGCATTATTTTCTAGTTACTAGCGCGTATTTGCTTTTTTCGTAATTATTAACGCACACCCAATTTGATAATTTTTTTTAATTCTTACGATTTCGCGCGTATATATAAGCGAATCAATCACGATTCACAATTTCTTTAGTCCATAACAGCTATTTTGCATATATAGACTACATCCACTTCTCTAGTCGAGGAGTGGTTTTTATTCCAACAACCCAAGCAAATCTCCTGCGTGCTTACCAGAACATCACTCGAATTGGGACCATTACTCTTTAAGCATGCTATTTTTACGTTACGATGCATAAGCACAGGTGCATTTATAACGCGTGCGCTATTTTATATTAAAATATATGTACTTTAATGTCAATAACAAGAGCGAAATATCACCGAACTTTCATAACTGTTTCAAACATAGCCATAAATCTTCACCACTAACACAAACTATTTCCACTAACTCTATCCGTCACCTATGTTTGTGTTAATATCACGGCAAGCAATTTATACACAAGCTCAAGCGCCAGTTGTACAGCCTTATACCTGATTTGCGCTGTTTTAAACTTAATCTCACTCACTCGATTTTCAGGTAAGCTTGCGCACCTGATTGTACTATTTGTACTTGAACTCAAGGAATGATTTATGATGAGGCGTAGCACTGGTTATGTTTAAACTCCAGCTCTAATTTATGCTTGATTTTATACTTCGTTCGAGTGTACACGGCAACTTAAAGACACCGTATTAACCATCATAATTTAAAGTGTTAAAAACAATTATTATTAATCTCACTTAAGCATACTACGCCTAGAATAAAAAGTACAATGTGATAGCAAAATCTCATTAAATTATATGTCTATTTGGGGTACTGTATATTATTAATATGTATCCTAATTGTTTAATTAATTAACAGAAAATATGTTTGCCCGCACCCGCTTAAAGCAGTCTGATTTTAGCTATTTGTTACTCAATCCCTTCTCTATGTTATCATGCGATTTATACTCGGAAGTCGTATCTAAATATTATGAAATCATTCATAATCAGCACCAAAAGACCACCTTAATTTTATCTTTTTAAATACTAAAAACAAGTGTATTTCTACTCTTATTTTATTATCAAATGCCTGCCTTTTTCATCATTATACTTTAAGTTATTTCAAACTGAATTGCTATCTCACATAAGTGGGTACTGTTTTAGTTTCAATTGTCAGACTAAAGTTATTGATATATAATCTAGATAATGTAGCTATTTTTACTAACAAAACATAATGACAGTACGGGAGGATTTATGCTGGAATATTTAGCAAGTGATCATATAGGCGTGTATTTTATTATCTTTTTTGGAAAGATAGTTGAAAACTCTATGCAAACGCTACGTCTTGTACTGCTTTCCCGCGGACAGCGTACAATTGGTGCGTTGATTGGATTTGTAGAAATCCTTCTCTGGGTTTCAATAACTGGCAGTGTGCTTGCTGGTCTCTCTTCTGCCCCACTAAAAGCTGTTGTATTTGCCTTTGCGTTTGCCATTGGTAATTACCTCGGGTCTTATCTTGAAGACTTGATTGCACTTGGACTTAGTACCATTCAGATAATCGTCAAGCCCGAAGAATCACCCGAGCTCGTTAAAGTGCTGCGTGACAATAAATTAGCCGTTACTATCACACATGGTGAAGGTCGTGATGGTGCTAGAGAAATACTTCAAATACACCTAAAAAGAAGGCGTATCCGTCCCACTCTTGCGCTGATAAATAAAAATGTTTCTAATGCCGTTATAACGGTTAGTGATGTGCGAGTAGTAAAGGGTGGCTATATGAGAAATCAACCATAACTACTTGCCTTAACTCAATCAAGTTATGCAGAATTTTAAGCGATATATTAAAAAATCAGCCATAACTATTTGCCTCAACTCAATCGAGCCATGCTTGCAATCTAGGCAGCAACTGAGATATCTAATAACCACTCACCTCAACTCAATCAAGCTATGCTTGCAATCTGGACAGTAATATAAAAATCAAGCATAACTACTATGATAATCACTTTATAGAAAACAAGAGCGTCTAACACTAAACTAGGCGCTCTTTTACATTTGAATTAGACTTTGTTATAGATTAGCCTTACAATACAAAAACAAAGGCACGGATTGCTCCGTGCCTCTGGTTATAAACTAAGCGTTTATTTAAGACTGTTTGCTACTACTTATTTAATGCCTACGAATATCATCATTTCATCAAATAAGATTGTCTTTAATCCATTCCAAGTGTCATCCCCTTCAGGACCATCTATAGTGCTTATAAATCCTTCTGCTGTTGCAAAGCCACTTGCCGTATAAGCCGTCTTTGCAGCTGCATTTTCTCCTGCGAGCTTAAAGTTAATGGATATATCAAGACCGGTTACATTGTCTTTTGCAATGGATAATTTTAATGTTGCACCATCGCCAAAGGTCAAGCCTACTTTTGCATCTAGTCCATCATATGCATTGTCTGCGGTTAACTCTATGCCAGTGAGCTTTGTAACAAATGTTGCCACCTTCTCAACTGTCCAGAGTTCCTCTGCTGGAATGTCAGCAAGTACCCAAGCCGTTTCTTCTCCTGCGAAGAACGCATCTCTTGCATTAGTTACTTCTTCCTCTGTTGCATTTGGAAACTTTAATTTATAAGCGTCATTTGCAAGTCTCTTACCAGTTTCTAAGTTAATTAGTGTTGCAACTGATTGTAATACATCAGCACCAGTAATATATTCACCTACTTTCTTTTCTGCAGGAGTAGCTAGAACTTTACCGTCTGCATCATAGTATGATTTGAGGTTTACCTTATCAGAAGTAATTTCACCAACTAAACCAGTTTTGCCAGTTGCGCCTATTAATTTGGTCATTAATGTTGCAATGTCTGCAGTGGCACTGAATTCTTTCTTCGCGCTATTGAACTCGAGGACATATTGGAGTGCAGTCGCGGGAGTCGTTCCTTTTTCGGTAGCAATTTCTTTGACTGTATTGACTAATTTCTCTACGAAAGCCATATCTAATACTTTACCTATTATAGATAAGAAGTCGATTTTACCTTTATCGTCAAACGCAATGTCAATTATGTCGTCTATTTTTACAGTTTCTGCATTAGCTGGTCCCATCACTCCTGCCATTTCGGCTAGTTGCGCTTCCCACATTCCTTGTAAATCTAGTGGTATGAAATATTTCGTGTTTGCATATGTTGCTGCTGGATTAACAATGTCAAGCACTGGTGTTAAGTCAAGTTTGAAACCAGAATTTTTTGCATCTGTACTGTCAACTTTGAAGTCAGCAAATACTTTCTCTGTTCCACCTTCGGCTTTAATCGTTGCAAAGCCCCATAGTCCGCTAAAGTCAAATTGTGCAAATGGTACCTTGTCTATTGGTTCCCAAGTTTGAATAAACCCATCGTTTACTCTTGCGTTATAGACACCTTCTTCATCTGGCTTTTCAAGCAATACAGGTATATATTTTTTGGTGTCTTTTGGGTCTTGCTCTGCTTTGAATGTATATGTCTCATTTCCGACTTTTTTGGTATTCTTTACTGCTTTTACTTCAGTATCTTTAACTGCAATTAGAGTACCGTCGTGTAAAGCATATTTCCACTCATATCCTGGTTTTTCCGCTGGATACACATAGTCTTTTAATGTGAACTGAATGTCTGGGAAAGCATATGCTTTTAATTCAGCTTTTACTGGCTCACTAGCACCTCTTAATGTAATGTTTGCACTAAGTTCAATAGAGGCTTCTTCAGGTGTGCCTAATGATTCGGTGGGCGTGATTGCTTTTGCACTCCCTTGCACTTCTATGTTCTTTAAGCCTATATCTAACTTAATGGGTAGGTCCGCGTTGTTTTTATAATCATAATGAATTCCTAACCCAGCAAGTGATGTAATCGCGCCTTTACTGTCAGTATTATATCCAACTGCAATTTGGATTGTAGGATATTTTACTTCGGCAGGAGCAGGTTTTTTGCCAAGTATCTGTTCGAGAGTCTGTCCTAAAACCATTCCAACAGCTTTGTCAATTAGATCATAAACGCCAGCATCCAAACCATCTAGGGCACCACTTAACATACCACCTAAACCGCTAGCCAATCCACCAATTTTTTCTGCCTGGAGAGTTAGCACTGAAGACTTTTTGCCTGATGTTTCTGGGAAAACAACCTTTTTCTCTGTTGAAGTATATTGTTTTGCCTCAATTAAGTCTGCTGGAATTAATGTCAAGATACTCTTTATTTTGCCTATCAAACCACCTACCAGTCCTTCTTTTGATGCCATCTTATATCCAAGTGGATTGGTCTTTGCAAAATCTTCAGCAAACAACATGTCTGTTACCATTTTAGACATTAGTTTTGCATCTTTAGCTTGTGAGAATTGTCTCCAAGTGAAAGAATTATTTAGAACTTTCTGTCCAAGATAGATAATTTCCTTGCCCTCACTATCTGTTTTGAATAATATTGCAGCGACAGTTCCTAGACCGTTTTCTTTTCTCGCGTCCTTAATTTCTATTAAAGCGGCATTGTTTTTCGCATTTTTACTATCAATACATGCTTTAATCGCCAGCTCTAAACTAAGATCTATTGGCTCTAATCCGGCCATCTCGTCTGTGCTAACTTGTAAATATACAGTTGCACCTGCATAAACCGCATCCTGTGCAGTTGCAAAAGTTTTAAAAGAAGCGTCCGCTGCTTTTGTTAATGCATCTACTTCAGTCCCAAAATTAATTTTGGGTGTTTTGTCACCATTGTTGTTATTGTTATTATTGTTGTTATTATTGTCTGGCGGTGGAGTTTTCGGTCCACAAGCAACCATAGTCATAACAAGTCCAAAAACAAGAACTAACGCAAGTATGACAGCTATTAGATTTTTCCGTTTCATTTTTTAACCTCCTATGTAGGAATATTTTCTGGCACTATACGTCCAGTATATTACGATTATACCCCAGACAAAAAATGGTGTCAATATAGATTATAATGATAATTTGTACACGCGTGCGCGTATATTATGTGTGAAAACAGAGTAATTTCTATCTCTTTTGTGAAAGTATTTTGGAATTTCAATGATTTTTTTGATTTTTTTTAGCATTCGACACATATGTGGATTGAAAACCTAATTTGTTCGGTTCGCCCATTTATCATTAGGTTATAAAATTAAAGTAAAATTTCTTTTAGTTTACTGAAATTATCGCAAAGCTTACTATCAAACAGAGGTAGAATCATACAGTTTGTCACTAATTTAAGGCATATAAGGCTCGTGCGAGATAAAGTCACATATATTTTTTCACATTATTTAAATCTGCATATAACACAAGGAACGATTAAAAACTTAGATGGCTTATATGTAACTTTCTAAATTTAGAGTAATTGACTATAACTGTGAAGAAACGGTTATAGTGATAAAACCGACAGTTTATAAGAGTTAAAAGTTTAGGTGGCTTATGTATAACTTTTCAAATTTCGGGTGTGCTGCCATATTAATGTATCTTGCATTTTCTGAGATATAAAAAACTTTATTAAAGCCCTCCACTACTGTCTTTGCTGCACCTAGTAGGCTCCTATTTGATAAACTCGTAGTTTTGTTTTTCAATTGTTCTGGTATTAGTCCACTCTGAACTAGGCTCTCTTCCCTCAATTTACTTGCAAATCCACCAGTAAAGATAATTTCTTCCACGTCATCAAATGTTGTTTTTGCTTCACTAATCAAAAGATCTAGCCCCGCTCTAATTGCAGCTTTAGCTTTTTGGAATTCGCGTATATCACCTTGAGTAATTTCTATATCCCCAAAAATCTTATATGGTTTTCCAGTAACTAATGTACCGCTTTCATCTATCGCTTTTATTTTTTTAAGGGCTGATATGGTATCAATTAAACCCGTTCCGCAAATACCTAAAGGTTTATTATCATCCGCTCCTTGTATATCATAAAACATAATTGAATTCATACCGTTATCATCTACATCAACCATGTAAATTGCTCCCTCAGTCGCAGGCATACCCGAACTAATATTTGCGCCCTCAAAACAAGGTCCAGCTGGAGCAGAGGTAGTTATTGTTTTGGTAGATCCAATTATTGCCATTTCTGTATTTGTACCGAGATCTACAAAAATTTTGTATTTTCCTTCTTCGGGAGGTTCAATAGTGCTAAGTCCGGACACAAAGTCCCCGCCTACAAAGGCAGATATCGCTGGGATAAAATATATAGGTATATTTAGCTTTTCACCAGATGTTGCTTTTCTTAATATCTTTCCATCCACATCACAAACCATTGATTTTTTCTCAGCTTTAATTTCCATGCCAATCTCTTTTGTAGTTATCGGCGGAACTCTTAACAGTGCTGTATCAAAAGGCGCATTTGCAATTGAGCTGCAACTTTTTCCTAAAAGCATTGTTATCATGGCCGTATTTCCACTAATCACAATATACTTTAAGTGACATTTTCTCCTCTTGGATGCTTTTTCTATTTGTTCAGCAAGCCCTTGCACCACGAGTCTCTGCAACTCTATCGCTCCCTCGCCTTTAAGTGAGTAACTGATTCTAGTTATAACATCTTTCCCGTGGACTATCTGCGGATTTGCAAAAGTAATAGATTTTGATCTGTAGCCATAAGTATTAGGTTTAAAGCGAACATAAAAATCGTTATACACCTTAGATTTAATTTCACGCTTTCTAAATCTATTTTCGTCTATAAAAACAAGTCTAGGATTTTTTAAAACTCTAAACTCCTCAGGTACACTTAATTCATCTACCTCATCAAATTTACAAAGATCAAAATCTTTTTCTCTAGTGTAGGCGTATACAATTTTATATGGATTAAATCGATTGCCAATATCTTCTAGATCATCTATCTTGCTTTTTCCGATGAGATTTAAATAATCCAATTCATTTTTGGAGATTTCACCATTTTCATCTAGTATGATTTTATCACTTGTTATGACCAAGCTTATCGTGATATTAGAAGTACCCAAATCTACTACTGCAACAGCATCTCTATACCCTAACAATCTATTTCTATATATTTCGAACTTATTAAGTGTTGAATATCTCCGACTAAATAGTCCCATATATTTATACGGAGATGATATAAGCGATAAGGTAATATTTCGATCTACTACCACTTTATTTGCCGATACAAACGCGTCATTAATGAGCACAACGCATTTCCACCTATCACAAAAATCGGGGTTATTAATTTCACAATCATCACATGGTAAAGCAATCTTTATCCCTTGTTGGCGAAGTGCATCTCCAAGGTTTATGTTTTCTTCCACAAGAAATGTCTTATCCATGTTTTCAATTGTTATTCTATGCTTTTTGCTCACAGCATCCTCTTTAGGTTATATATTTTTGTGTATTTCATTGTACCATATATGAAGATAAATAATCACTAACAATCAATAAATCATATAGCTGCTTCTAGGTGTAAAGCAAAATGATCTGCCGACATTTTCACTGTTGGCGAGTTTAAAAGCTATTAGTCTATCCTATGCCTTATCAAAGTAATTCATCTTTGTCCGTCAAAACTCGCAAAACAAATATACCTAAATTTATTCCTGGACTCGCGTATGATTTGGGAAACAAATTAATATGCATTATTAACGAGCTTACATGTAGTTTGATAAGCAAATTAAAACAAACTATGTTTTTAATGAGCTTAAATTTGCATATTTGGCCTCACGCTTAAATTAAAATATTTGCATAGCGTCTGGCTGTTTTTACTATCTTTTGTATCTTAATGAACTTAAAAGTTGCATTTATATTCACATTATGCCCGTCCTCCCAAATGCGTATTTGAAATTACTTTCTACGATATTTTAATGAGCTTAAATGATTTTTTAATGAGCTTCCAACCCTTTGTTTGACAATAATTTATTATGGGTCTAAAATATATTCAAGCTGATTAAAAGCAATAATAAATTAATATTTTCAGGGAGGTAAAAAATGGCAGAAGACACAGCAAAACGTGGACAAACTGGTATGTTCACATACAGAAAAACAGATAATGGCAACTTTGTTTTTTATCTAGTTGCATCAAACCATGAAACGCTAGCACATGGTGGAGAAGCGTACAAATACGAATCATCATGCATTGGTGGCATCGAAAGCGTGCGCAACTTTTCACCCATTGTTTTTGATGGAAAGATTGAAGACCAGACCAAAGAAAAAGTAGAAAAGGTCACCAATCCAAAATGGGAAGTTTACAAAGACAAAGAAGGTAAATTCCGTTTCCGTCTAAGAGCTAACAATGGTAACCTTATAGCAATTAGCGAAGCTGGCTATGTAAGCAAACAAGGCTGCATTAACGGAATGAAATCTGTTGCAAATCAATCAAAAGACGCACCTGTAATTAAGCTCGAAAAATAACTGCTCGTAATTTTATCCTTAGTATATAATTTTGAACCACATGGCACATCACCATGTGGTTTTTTTGCACTCACTCCCCAGTGGTAACCTGCTATGCATAGATGTTGGCACAAACCAAAGCTTTTAGTCTTCCAGCTCATTCAACCTATCATCTCAGCAATTTTAGTAAGTTCGGCTTTAGTTGAAGTGAATTATATACAATGGTTTTTTATATGTGGCTTTAATCCTCTAATTCATCAAATTCTATCATCTCATCAACTGTAATAGGTTTTGATTTTGTTGAATTTAAACCTGTTTGTGATAGCCTTTTTACCTGACTCCCTACTGCCTTTTTTCGTTTTTTAATTATACGTCTAACCAGCAATGGAACTATAGAAAGAACTAGAGATAGTATAAGAACAACAACTCCAACCTCTATCTCGTTATAAACAGTCATCAAAACTATTGAAAATATAAACCCTGCTAAACAAACTAAACTCCATAAAGACAAACCTATTATTTTAAGAACCTGTTTTGCAATACCAGTTTTTTTCGCTATCTGAACTGCACCTTTGGTTATCGGCTTTCTTTGCTTTATCAAAGTTCGCACTACAAACCGTTTTGCGAGTCTTTTAGCATTGATTATTTCTAATAACTTTGGCTTTTTCACTTTGTACTCTAGTTAATGATGATGTTTTTAGGCATAGGCATACTTATTTCATTAGTTGCAGACATGCCGTATTGCGAGCTTTTCAGTATTGAATGTTTTCGATAATTTGTTTTTTCGTATACTAGTTAATGATGGGGTTTTTTAAGCATATACATATTCATTACATCTTCTCACTCTTTCGGGGGTTTCTAGATGTGTTGTTGAACGAGCTGTTTATATTGAATGTTTTCGATGATGGGGTTTTCTAGGCATAGGCATATTCATTACATCTTCTCACTCTTTCGTGTGTTTCAGGATGGGAGGAAAGTGCTTTATCTAAAAGTGTCTGTCTCGCTCTGGCGCCTTGACTTCCAGTTTGATCTATAAGTAAAAGTGCATTGGCAAGGTTTTTCCCATAACCTATACTACACGCAAACTCGTCAGCTTCAAATTCAACTTGCTTGCTGGTAATATTTCTCATTAAAACGCCTATTAGCGTCCAAAGTCCCACAATTCCATCGATTATTAATCTACCAAGCAGAATTACTGCAAGTGAAGAAAGGCGTCCTGCGCGAGAATCGTCCCCTCCAAAGAGCAAACCCGCAAGACCCAAGATATATAAAAGAGTTTTTATAATACTCGCAATTATGTTAATAATGACATTGCCTGTTAATAAAAATAGTAAAATTACCGTATCTCCGTTGTATAGGTGCGCTAACTCATGTGCCATAACACCGTTTAAATCCTCTATTGGTAGTGCTAGAATACCCTGTGTAAAAAATATGGTTTTTCTCCCTAATGCAGCAGCATTTTTATCTCCAGTCAATTGTAGATATAACTTAATACCTTTTGGTAAATCTCCATATTTTGCAGTTGCTCTAGCGTACACTTCATCAAAAGCTTGTTTTAATTGAGCAAATTCAGGCATATCGTCAATTCGCTTAAGCCCCCTTGTTGCTCTAAAGAAAAATTCACCAACTGGAGACATAAATATAGTAGCACCAACTAAATAGATTCCAATGCCTACAAGTCCGTTGTATATCTTATGTTTTTCTATATCTGTAACGCTTGAAAAAGGTACTACATTCATCCAAAAAAACAAGAAAAATATCAGTGTGATATTGGCTAAAATGTATATAATGATGGGTATATTGTGCTTTTTAAATAGGTTTCTAATTAATGTAAATGAATACAATGTTTGCTCCTTTTTAGTTTACATTCTTAAACTATAGTTAATCCATTAGGCACATTTTTGAGCGGTCGTAAGTTCGCCAGCTATTTTAGGCTTGCATTATACGCTACTGCTTTTAATGTTCTAGTGCTAGATAAGCTCTAGCTGTAAGCCCTAGCTATACTTACTCGACTGGTTTCACATATCTGAGTACTGGTTTTCTAGCTGCTAAAACTTCATCAGGTCTTCTAATAACTGCGTTATGTGGCGCTGTTTTTAATGTTTCAGGATCAGAATAAGCTTTAGCATATAGCTCATTTAATAGTTCAATTGCCGCATCTAGTGTTTCTTTTGTTTCGGTTTCAGTTGGCTCAAACATTAACGCTTCATCAACTATTAATGGGAAGTACATCGTTGGCGGATGAATACCACCATCTATCATCCCTTTTGCAATATCCATAGCTGAAACACCAGTCTCTTCCTTAATCTTTTTGATACTCACGACAAATTCGTGCATACAGTGGCGTTTCTTTTCAGTATCATACTTTTTCTGTAGTTTTGTTTTTAAATAATTTGCGTTAAGCACTGCACATTGTGCTGAATACGGAATGCCTTCTTTACCTAGTGTGAGTATATATGCAAGCGCTTTCAAATAGACTAGGAAGTTCCCATAAAAAGATCCGACTTTACCCATACTTTCAGGTAGATTAACTAAAAAATATTCCTCACCATATTTTTCTACTTTAGGTCCAGGTAAAAAACAAGCAAACTCCTTTTTGCATCCAACAGGTCCAGATCCAGGGCCTCCACCACCGTGAGGTGTAGAAAAAGTCTTATGTAGATTTAGATGAATAACATCAAACCCCATATCTCCTGGCCTTACTACTCCCATAATTGCATTAAGATTTGCACCATCATAATATAATTTACCGCCAGCACCATGTACTATCTCTGCAATTTTTACAATGTTTTTTTCAAACAATCCAAGCGTTGTGGGGTTAGTTAGCATTAAAGCAGCAGTATCATCTCCGACAACTTTTTTAAGTTCTTCTAAATCGACTCCGTGTTCTTCATCGCTTTTAACGTTAATTACTTCGAATCCAGCAAGAGTTGCACTAGCAGGGTTGGTGCCGTGTGCACTATCTGGGACAATTATCTTATTTCTTTTTAAATCCCCTCTTGACTTATGATACTCCGATATTAGTTTTAATCCTGTGTATTCTCCATGTGCTCCAGCTGCAGGCTGTAATGTAATATCATCCATCCCAGTTATTTCACAAAGATACTCAGATAATAAATAAATTACCTTTAATGCACCTTGCGCGTTTTCTTCATTTTGTAAGGGATGAATATCTGTAAAACCTCGCATTTGGGCTACTTCTTCATTGACTTTGGGATTATATTTCATAGTACATGAGCCTAATGGATAAAAACCATTATCCACTCCAAATGCCCTTCTTGATAAATTTGTATAGTGACGAACCACCTCAACTTCCGATACTTCAGGAATATCTAAAATTTCCCTTTTATGCCATTCTGGAAGTTCATATTTAGGTACATTTTGTTTTTTAATTTCTGTTCCAATGCTACCTACTTTGCTTTTTTCAAATATCGTTTTCATACTAAACCTCTTATTAAATCAACTACCAAATCTAAGCATTCTTTAGATACTGTTTCTGTCACACACCATAGAATTCTATCTCTATCTAGCTTAAGTCCTCCTAGTATGTTCACCTTATTTAATTCGCTAAGTATTATATCTGCCTTCCCTGGAGTTATGGTCACAAACTCATGGAAGAACTCACCTTCTACAAATTCAACACCCTGTACTTTAGACAGTTCATTTTTGAAATAGTGGGACAAGTTAACACATTCATTTGCAACATCAATTAGTCCTTGTTTGCCTACTGCAGAAAGATAAATGGTGGCAGTCAATGCACATAATGCTTGATTAGAACAAATGTTAGAAAGCGCTCTTTCTCTACGAATATGTTGCTCTCTTGCTTGAAGTGTTAATACATATGCTTTTTTGCCTTCTGCATCCACAGTTTCACCGACTATTCTTCCTGGTATTTTTCTCATCATCTTTTCAGTACAAGCCATAAATCCAAGATATGGACCACCAAATCCCAGTGGTAAACCTAGAGGTTGAGCATCACCAACTGCAATGTCGGCTCCGCATTCACCAGGGCTTTTTAAGATTGCAAGCGATATTGGGTTGCAACCCATAATATATTTTGCACCACTTTCCTTTACAACATCTCCAACCTTTTTCGCATCAATAATTTGGCCATAATATCCAGGTTGCTCTACGTATACACAAGCAACTTGATCGTCTAATGCTTCTTTAAGCCCTTGTAAATCCTCATCAAATGCTATATCTATAATTTCTAAACCTAGGTCTTCGGTATATGTAGTAATAGTAGCTCTTGTATCAGGTCTGATATTCCCTAAAATGATAGCTTTAGATTTATTCCTTTCCCTGCACATAAGAATGCCTTCTGCAGCTGCAGATGCTCCGTTATATACGCTAGCATTACTTACCTCAAGCCCTGTTAAATTGCATATCATTGTTTGATATTCAAAAATAACTTGAAGTATGCCCTGTGACATTTCGGCTTGATATGGAGTATATGCAGTTACAAACTCTGCTCTAGAACTTAAATTCTTTACCACAGAAGGAATAAAGTGTCTATAACTTCCCGCTCCTCTTAGAACTGCTTTATATACCGTATTTTCATCCGCGAGTTTTTGCATAAACTCTAAAACTTCTTGTTGAGTTATACCTTTAGGTATATTTAACTCTTTTAGAAGCAACTTTTTAGGGACATCAGAATATAGCTCAATCGTAGACTTTACGCCTATTGCTTTGAGCATAGATTTTATATCCTCTTCAGTGTGTGGAACATAATTACTCATGCTTTGTCTCCTTACATCATCATATACTTAAACTAATCAAGACTTGCCTAGCCTATACAGTGTTGTGTAAAACTGCAAAAAACCACCTACATAAAACAGGAAACTATATTATGAGTTTTGTTTTAAGTATTCTTCTTCGCTTAACAATCCTTCTGGAATAGTTGAAAACTCGATTTTGCAAATCCAAGCTTCTCTTGCGTTTTCATTAATCTTTTCAGGGGCATCTTCAAGTTCAGCGTTAACTTCTATAATTTTTCCAGCAACTGGCGCATAAATTTCGCTAACAGCCTTAACGCTTTCTACTTCACATAGAAAGCCACCTGCATCAACGGTATCTCCTACAACAGGTAGCTCCACAAATACTATGTCGCCTAATTCACCTTGTGCAAACTCGGATATTCCAACCGTTGCAACTTTTCCATTAATTTCTGCCCATTCGTGTGTTTCTGCATAAAATAAACTCATTTTTTAAAACTCCTTTTTACATATATTTTTACTTGTTTAACGATTATTTCTCGTACCTAATACATTTATTTAGATTTTCCTTCGCTGAATTATCTACTAAGAAAGTATCCTTTGACCAACATATTCAGTTTCCGTTTATTTGGATGTTTTACAGAAAGTAGCGCTTTATTTAATCATTTGATTTTATGCCACCCTGTTCAACTAGTTTCTCTTTACTCGATTAATTTATGGAAGGGTATCTAGATTAGTATATCTCTTATCATCTATTTAACCAAATCCTTCTATTTGGATGCTTTATAGAAAGGTAGTGCTGTTTGTTCAATCTTTAGCTTTTTCCCTCTTACTTCTACAGTTAAGTCAGAGTCAATGTACTCTTTCTTTACTCTTAGCACCACTATCGCTCTTCCTAGTGTAGGAGAATGCGTGCCAGATGTAACCACACCGACCTCTTCATCCCCAGCATAGACTGTAGCTCCTTCTCTAGCTATACCACGATCGACAAGAAATGCACCAATTCTAGAGTATGCAGGCACATGATTTTCTAAAGCTTGTTTACCTATAAAGTCATCTTTTTTCATCTTTATGGCAAAAGATAGCCCTACTTCATTTACCAGAATGTCTGCTCCAAGTTCATGTCCATATAATGGAAGTCCTGCTTCTAGTCTTAAAGTATCTCTTGCGCCCAGCCCACAAGGGATTATGTCTAATTCTTTCCCTTTCTCTACAATATCTCTATATACTTTCACTGTTTCGCTTGCAGGAATATATATTTCATAGCCTAGTTCACCTGTATAGCCTGTCATAGAAATTAAACAATTAACTCCACTAACAGTCACATTGTCGATGAAGGTATAATATTTTTCTGGTAGATTAGATGCAATCTTTTCTAACAAAACTTTTGAAAGAGGTCCTTGTACTGCAATTAGACCTACATCTTCTGATATATTTTCAAATTTAACTTTAAATCCACCTATATTTGCTTTTATCCAGATTGCATCTTTTTCTAGGTTGGCTGCATTTACAACGAGTAAAAACTTATCATCTTCTAGTTTGTAAACAAGCAAATCGTCAACCGCTCCTCCATTTTCATAGCACATTAAAGTATATCTGATTTTACCTATTTCCATACCTGTAAAATCATTAGTAAGCAGGTAATTTAGAAACTTTTCTGCATCTACTCCAGAGATTATAAACTCTCCCATATGCGATACGTCAAAAAAGCCTGCTCTTTCGCGAACTGCAGTATGTTCCGCAATTATCCCAGAGGAGTATTGTACAGGTAATTCATATCCCGCAAAATCTACTATCTTACCACCAAGTGCCACATGCTCATCATATAACGGAGTTTTAATTGCCATATTGTCCCCCAAAAAACTTGTAATCTCTAGCACAAAAACGCGCTACCTATATATTACAATTATACGCGTGTGTTTTCAAGCGCAACGAGTTTCAAAATACCACATTTATGTACTTTGTTTATGCCTACTATTATCATCGAATCCTAAAATCCTATGAATTATTGAAGCATTGCCATAAACATTTGAATTAACACATCAATATACCAATTTGTGCTAAAAATATCAGGTGGAAAACCTTTCTCTATCAAAAAATCCACCATACTACAAAACATAGTGGATTTCTAGTTCTCTATACTATTCTAAGCTAATGTGAAACAGCTTCATAGCTTCCTACTTCCCTGTATACCCCCAAACTACTGTCCGGTCGCCATCATTCCAGTTAGCTTCCCAATCCTTAGGTTTGGAAGGAGCTCTTACATTTATTACCATATCTGCCTTCGCATTAAAGAATATATATGATCCCATTTTCTTTACACTAAGAGGTATAACGATAGAGGGTAAACTGCTACAACCAGCGAACGCAGAATTGTTTATTACCCCAACATTATTACCAATCTCGACAGAAGTTAGCGCTATGCAATCTTTGAATGCATTTGCCCCTATAGTCTGGACATTTTGAGGAATCTTTATCGTGCTCAATGCCTTACATCTGAAAAAGGCAGTGCTTCCTATGTAAGTTATGCCATCTGGTAATTTCACTATTTGTAAATTCTCGCAATCTTTAAACATTCCGTCACTAATCCTCGTAACATTATTTGGGATTTCTATAGACGTAAGTCCTGTACACCCTCCAAAAACGGTTAAACCCATCTCCACTATGTTTTTTGGTAGAGATATATCGGTTAAGCCAGCACATCCGTAAAAGACATTATCTTCTATTTTAGTAACACTGTTAGGAATGGTTACATTTGATAGTTTTGGGCACTCGTAAAAAAGACCACCTTGTAAAGTTTCTACATTTTTAGATATGCTAATTGATTCTAGATTAGGACATTGCTGAAAAGCGTATTTACCAATCTTAACAACAGAATCCGCCATAGTTACGGATTTTAATGTCGGATGTGAGGAAATACCCCTCTCGGGAATAAATTTCATATGGTCAGACAAAACAAGCTCTTCTAAATCTTTTGCCTCCGAAAAAGCACCTGGTTTCAATGTTACAACAGGTTTTCCTTCACACATTGAAGGTACTACGATTGTTTTTTCCTTTCTACAAGACCCCACTCCAGTAAGTATATAACTTTCACCGTCCTCTGCTAGCTCGAACTCAAGCCCATCACTTTCTACTACATCGCCACCTTCATCACCACCTCCACCTTGTTGAGGATTCCTTGGTATAGAAAGTAAAGAACAAGAAGAACAGGCAGACAAAACAGCAACAACTACTAAAATAAATATCAAACAAAAAAGTAATGTTTTCTTCATAAAACCACTCTCCTATGTAACTCACCTGGTGTTTAGCGCATCATAAATGAGATGGTAGGAAATTGTGTTATTGTTCAAATTATACCACTTTAGTGTGTGATAGTACAATGTAGCCTTTCTGAATAAATGATATGCACCTTGATATTACACAACAAACAAACAGCCAAAATTTATTACACTTTGGCTGTTTTATCGTTAAAACTTTATTCTATTAAAATATTTGCTATACTTTTTCGTTAATTTCGACAACTATTGTATGCGTGTATTAGAATACTAAAACTTCGTATCCTTTTTCAACATACGGTCTAATTCCAGCGTGGTTAAACATATCGGAAATTAAAGGAAGTCCTAGCTTTTTGATATCTTCTTCGACGCCAAGAATTTTTGAACATGCCAGACATACACCATCAATCAAACCTTTATCTAAAGCTTTTTTGTATAGCGGATTTTTTTCTGTATCAAGTACTGGTGGTAATGTTACAGACTTACCTTCAAAAACAATTTTGACTTCATTTCCTTTTTCGCTTAAGTCTAAAGCGTTTAAGAGGCCATGTATAAAGCACATTTTCTCACCATTCATTGCATAAATTAAAAACTTTTTCATTGTCATCTCCTCAAATAATAATGTTGTTGGATTTTAACCAGGTACAAATGGTTAACAACACTACTTTTCTATTCTATTTCCTGGTTAACTATAATGTTTAGCTCCAAATTCTTTAGGCTTTTACTCTTTGTCTTCTTCAACTCTATCAACGATTTCTGTTTTGCCTATTTGTCTTTTATTCTTTATCTTCCTCAGCTTTATCAACTATTTCTGTTTTACCAATCTTATTTGTTTCTCTCATCAGCATATTAAAGTCTTTTCTATAGATGTATTGCTGTAATATTTTTGCTAACTTTTCAATACTTTCATCAAACTTTTCCTTTTCATCAGCCTTTATTTCAGAGAGTACAAAATCTCTCAAAACTTGATTGTTTTTACCAATGCCTACACGAATTCTCTTAAAGTTTTGGCTTTGTATATGTTCAATTATATTCTTCATACCGTTATGAGTTCCAGCGCTTCCATTCAATCTAGCTCTAACAGTATATTTTTCAATATCAATATCATCAAACACTACTACAATCTCAGACACGTCTGCATTATATCTCTTTAGTAAACACTTAACAGACTCCCCTGAAAGATTCATAAATGTTTGAGGCTTGGCTAAAACAACCTTTTCTCCTCTAACAGAAAAAGATGCAACAAGGGAGTTACATTCTCTTTTATTAATGTCTTTTTTAAATATCTCAGCCAGTTTATCTAAAACCATGAACCCCATGTTATGGTATGTGTTTGCATACTCTTCAGTGGGATTACCAAGACCAATAATGATTATCATTTTTCACCAACTAATGTTTAATTTCGTGTTTTGTAAGGCATTACATTTTGCTATCTAAATAATATATCATGCACAGCTTACTTTCCAGCGTAAGTTCATTCAATTTATTGTCTATTATCGTAGTGAAAAGACAAATGCACTTTTGCTTTGTGGACTATGCCATATGAGTACGTTGATAAAGTTACTTCTTTTTTCTTTTTCCTTTAAAGAAATCTGACAGTATCTGACCGCATTCTTTTTCAAGTACTCCTTGTTCAACTTCTATATTATGGTTGAATAACCCTGGCTTAATTAAATTTACAACACTCCCAGCGCAACCGCTTTTAGGGTCCATAGTTCCGACGTATAGTTTCCTAATCCTAGAGTTTATCATTCCTCCAACGCACATAGCACAAGGCTCTAATGTTACATACATATCACAATCTTCTAGCCACCAAGACCCTAATTTCTTTGCTGCTTTAGATAAGCAAACCATCTCTGCATGTCTTGTAGCATCATTATGTTTTTCCTTTTCATTATGCGCTCTAGCTATAATTTTATCATCTTTGACAATGACAGCACCAACAGGGACTTCATCTAAATCCCGACCCTTTAGCGCTTCTTTTATGGCTTCCTTCATAAACTCTTCTTTACTCATTTTATCTCTGTCCTAGCAATTCATTCCACGACTAATATGTAATTATGCCACTTGTTTACTATGGCTCTCTCCGTGGTTTGTGATAGATCTCTTTATTATTGATAGCTATCGTAAGTTTATATATCTATTCGTCAATACTAGCAGGCTGTTTTTGTAAAACCGATGCTTAAATTTACTATTTATGATAACTTTCGTTATTCATAATTGTACCAGCTCTATATATTTGCTCTATTAGAATTAGCCTTGTCATTTGATGAGGGTATGTAACTTTTCCAAATGATATTATTTTATCCGACTTGTCTTTCACCTGCTCGGAAACACCATTGGAACCACCTATGATGAAGGTTATCTCTGATTCGCCCTTAACTGCCGATTCTTCAATAAACGAACTTAAGTCTTCACTAGAAACCAAATCGCCTTTAATGTCTAAAAGCACTGTTTTGCCCTTTACTTTACTTAAAATAGCCTGTCCTTCCTGCTCTTTTATAACCTCGATGTTTTTTGAATTAGAGTATTCATTTACCTCAATTATGTTTAAATTAAAGTATTTTTGCATCCTTTTAGAGTACTCGGAAATGGCATCCTTCCAGTATTTTTCCTTTAATTTTCCTACAGCTACAATATTGATCCTAATCATTATGTGTTGTTAATCCTCTACACTCTTTTAGATTTAGCCTTGATTCACTTAGTGTTGTATAGGTCTAAATCTAAATGAATATTAATCCGATTCATCTAAGCCTTAAAACCCAAGGCTATGTTAGATTTAGCCTGGGATGCATTTTATACCACGTATAAAAACAGTTTATGGTCTAAACCTAAATATGAATGTTAAAATGGTAAATATTCCAGCACCCACTAACGCTATTATGACTGGAAGATATTCTGTTTGCAGTTTCACAGCTTTAACACCACCATTTTTTAAAACCGCTTGTAGCCTCATTTCTTTAGCCTTTTGTACCGCTTCAACTATTTCAAGCGTAATTTGTTTTTTCTCCTCTTCTGTTAAAACTTCGGGACCATATACTTCTAATAGATCTCTCGCTTGAGATGGAGCTGGTGTTATGCGAATGGTCGCAACTCCTGCGCCAGGCCCATCAATTTCTTCTCTTCGTGAGCTTGCTTGTACTGCAAACTGTCTTGTTAAGAAAACTAGTAGGAAAGTAGCGCCTACAACAGCTATCAAAAAGTTAATAGTACTATCATACATCAGGTTTTGTAGAGAACTTACAAACTTACTAAATCCATCAGACTTTTGATCTGCATAGTTTGTAATGGTAACTAAGAAGTTATTCATAAAGTGGATTATCATAGCCGGCACAATACTTCCAGACTTTACTGCAACAAAGGTTAAAACCAGTCCAGCTATTGCGGCGGGTAAAAGCTGAGGAACGTTTTGATGTAAAACCCCAAAACTAAGCCCTACAACCACAATTTTAAAACGATCGGTTTTATCTCGAAAGATATTAAGAAACAGTCCCCTATCAGTAATTTCTTCAAATACTGCAGGGAGAATGCAAGTAGTGAGTATTTCCATCACTAATATTTCAGGAGTCCTATACAAAACTCCGACAGGATTAGGATACTGATACCCTATTGTTGTTAAAAAACTAGCCCAAAACACAGACACGCCAGAGTTGACCATATACATGCATATGCCGATTACAAACGCCATCACATATACGTTAGGTGCTAGCTTTACATTTAATTTAAAGTCATGAATTAATTCTTGTTTATTTCCTCTAATTAAAAGCATGTACAGCCCAATGGGCACTATCCCCATCATTCCTACTTGCATAGCAAAGGAGAAAACCCAAGAACTAACATTGTCAGACATAACTACATTTGCAAAAATTGCTCTTAGAACCATAAGTCCCATAACAGTTATAGCAAAAATCATAGATAGCCTAAATGTCCGCTTGTCATTATCAACAGGCAGTGGTTTATTATTATTTTCTTTTCTTGCATTTAGTGTTTTCATTTTTTTCTCTATCTAACGCTCACTACACTTATCTTATCACCTATTCATGTGCGCGTTCAAATATCATACAACATTATTTATAATTATTCAAAGATATGCATTTAATTTATTACAACTGGTACAACTAACGTGCTAGTCTATTTACCACTGCAATTAATATGATGACTGGTACAACCGCAAATGCCCAAACACTATCTAGCTCTTACCTACTATGACAACTTACACAACTGCAGATGCTCGGACACTATTCAGCGCTTTCTCGTAATAACTGATAAATAAGTTAAGCTTTTCAACGAATATGAGAATAAACACAACTTAAGGCTTTGGATTTATAAGTAGAGTGAAGCAATCGTTGTAATTACAGTCATAATCGCTAAAAAGAGGCATATGGAAAGCACATATATATCTACAAGTTTTCCTGGCTTTTTCTTTAGGTTTTCAAGCGCTTTATCTATTATTCGATTTTCTTCTTCTATATTTTCTTCGCCAGTCCCAGTATATACAACCTCTTTATATTCCTCGCTTGCATCAAACCTTGTAATTTTTTCTAAAGTATCTTTATCGGCTTCTGCATCCGATGAACTTGGCTTTTTAAATTTCTTGTTTAAATATTCGAAAGCAACTAGTACTCCAACAAGCACAACACATCCTACTACCATCATAATTACCATACTGATTATGGACGATTTACTCATGTCTGCAAGGTTTTCGTACCAGGTAAAATTAGATATGAAAAGAGCAATTATGTTGTTTGTTAAATGCACAACTACTGCATACCAAATATTATCAGATTCTAAAACTATATATGCTAAAACGATACCCACTATGAATTGATGGACAAGTTGCGCTAGATTCATGTGTGCAAGTGAGAAAATCAAACTCGATACTAAAATTGCATATACTTTGCCTTTGTTTTTAAGTGGCGACAAAACAACACCTCTAAAAAACACTTCCTCAACTATGGAGGGTAAAATGCCAATTATGATAACTGAAAAGATGGCAACTACGGGTCCTTTAGACATGTCAGGAAGTGGCACATTTAATGTAATGTTAAATTTATCCATTAGTAGAACAAATGCACTCATAAGTAGTGTGTTTTGCGCAATAAGAGCGACAGCAACTATCGGCATGAGGAGGAGCATAGGAATGTTAATCTTTCTTTTTAACGGTACAGCATCAAAAAAATCCAGCCTGTTTAACTGTACAATAAACAAAATTGCAATAATTATAGATAGTTGTGAAAGCGCATAATTTAACAACACGGAAAGTTCAGGGTTTTTTAAGAGTACAATAACAACACCAAAAAGAACAGATAGAATCATCTGAATTGCAAATATTATTAATACGTGTTTTGTTGTTACTTTTTGTCTCATGTTAATTTAGATTAGTTAAGCTTTTATACTTAGTTAATAGCATTTTGAAAGCACTGTAGCAGTCACCGTGCGTTGCGCTGCTATGCAAGCAAAAAAGTCCTTTCCTTCCTCCGCGCCAGCTTTTTTTACGACAGAATCTAATGTTTCTCTCACTTTTGCTGTGGTATTATTATTTTCACTTAAGTGCCCTAAAATAAATTGTTTAGGTCCCGATTCTATTATTTCCAATATAGCTTTAGCACAGCTCTTGTTTGATAAATGGCCTCTATCTGAAGCTATCCTTTGTTTTAAAAATGAGGGATAGGGACCATGTTTTAGCATCATTTCATCGTAGTTACTTTCGATCATCATAAGATGTGAGTCTTTAGCAAGCGCCATTATTTCAAGTGTCATATGCCCTAAGTCTGTTGCGTATACAGCTCTTGAGTTTTTATCAGCGAATGCATACCCTACAGGGTCTACTGCATCGTGCGGAATACTAAAAGGCAAAACGTCAATATTACCGATATTAAATCCTTTCATGTCAACAATATGGCCATTAACTCTACCCACACTGTTATTTATTTCAACAAGTGTTTTAGGTGTTGCATAGATTGGGATGTTACACATTTTAGAAAGGGTGTGAGCACATTTTATGTGGTCGGTATGCTCATGGGTTATAAGCACTGCTTCGATTTCATCGAGTCTCACATCTACTGAATCTAGTTTTTCTATAATGCCTTTACAGCTAAAGCCACAGTCTATTAAAAACTTATGCCTATCATTAGACACTAAAATTGAATTACCTTTGCTACCACTCCCAAGAGGAGTAAATGATATTGCCATAAATTTCCTTAAATCATTTTATATTATTCTTTTTATTATTCTCGTATTCTGGACAATCACAATAAATGCCATCTGGAGCTAGTGCGGTATATAGATTTGCCATTGCTACCATATGCTTTAACTTTGACTTTCTTAAGCCCGGTATGCCTAAATCCTCTTGTCTATTTATATATCTAATTTCTTCGGTATTAAAATATCCTTTGCAAAATAAATTATCTATCAAAGAATAAATGCCACGATACTCCTTATTCCCCTTTTGAAAATACATACCGCCAATCCCATTGGGTAACACCTCGCCTGCCACAAATCCTTGAATTTTACCATCTATGAGGAGCACATTGGCTTGTACATTGAAATAACCATAATCATCTAAAATTTTGTTTATAGCAACTATTTCTAGTTCAGAGTAATAATCCTCTATAAACTCCATTTTCTCTCCTTTTATACCTGACTCCTTTTGTTTTATTTCTCTATTTTTTTTATTTAGTTCAAATAAATCTATAACTCCTTGTCTATCTTCATTTGTACCATTATATGGTCTATACTCATAGTTATACTTAAATTTATTTATTGTCCTTCTCCTTGAGTAAAACTCCTTGCCTTTTAGTGTAATTAAATCTTCTGGGCTATAAAGATATTCGCTCCTTGACTCCCAAACCTCTACTTCATATCCTCTCTCTTTTAGTATCTCTGCTTGCCATTCATTTACGTAAACTAAAAACTTAATGCCTTGACTTTCTAAGCAACTTACCCCCTTTATAAAGTCTTCTTTTTTCTTAACTAGAGGCGACATTGTCACTCTTTTATTCCTTTTGCAATCATATGAAATAATTAAAAAATCATCATCTATATGTATGCACATATCACTTATGTCAGGCCAAGCAAAAAGATTGGTTTTAGAAAAAACTGTCTCATTGTAAATACCAGACTGCAAAAAGTCATAAATCAAATCGCCGTGTTTTTTAGTTAATGGTTCACCTTTGTTTGCCATATTATGTGTAGATAATCTTTCATCCCCCTACATCAAATACTCGTAGAGTGTTTTGTCACCATTATACAAGCTTACCATATGTTATGACCATTGTTTATGTGACTAACTCGCTTAACCTTTAGTAAGTAAATAGTGGTATTGTAGCTAAGTATTTAATATCTTTTCTTTCCGCCGCTTCCCCTACTGCTATTACAAATGCTTTATATACAATGACTCCACCCATCAATTTTGTGGCTAACTCACATAATCTTTAGTAAGTGAACAGTGGTATTGTAGCTAAGTATTTAATATCTTTTCTTTCCGCTGCTTCTCCTTCTGCTAGTACAAATGCTTTGTATGCGATGGTTCCGCCAGCCAATTTAACGAGTTGCTCTAGTCCTACTAGACTACCGCCTGTTGAAATAACGTCGTCAACAATAGCGACCTTTTTGCCTTTAAGTAGTGCAGTATCTTTTTCAGATAAATACAACTTTTGTACCTCTTCGGTAGTTATGGATTTAACTTCAGCTTCGATACCATCTTGCATATATAATTTCTTACTTTTCCTGGCTACAGCATAACGAGCTTGCCCTAAGTTTCTAGCCACACAATGTGCTAGTTGCAATCCTTTACTTTCTGCTGTTATAACTACTTCAGCACCTGGAATAAGTTTAGCAATGCATTTTGCACAATGTTCCGTCAATTCTTGTTCACCGTGTAAATTAAAAAAAGCAATAGACAACCCTTCTGCAATTTCAATAATTGGTAAAGTCGCTTTTTTCCCACCAATATTTACAACATACTCTTTTTGCATATCCCCCTCCATTTTTGCGTTTACTTAAACAGCATCTTTATTTTTGCATCATCATTACATTCTAGTACTGTCTTTAAATTTTGCCGTATTCATTTACATATCGTTATTATGTTACGACATTTTCTTCAAATTGCAACTAAATTTTGAAATCGACTAAAACTCCGAGTCTACTGAAGCGCTTTCTTTCATAACGGAATGCATATGTTTTTTTACCACATCAACATGGTATTTGTCTACTTGATAATCAGCAAGTGCTTGCCTATCTTTTAATGTAACACTTAAGAAAAAATCAAAAGATCTAGGACTTCCTAAAAAATCTTCTCCACACTCCATATCTATTACTTGTGGAACTTTTCCTTTCATTGAATATAAAACTTCTTTAGTTTTTTTAACAATTTCATCAGTTCTATTGTGAAATTTATAAATTACAATATGTCTAATCATTTCTCCACCTCATTTAGTTATATATTTTAGTTATAAACATATGTTCTTAAAAACTCATCTACTTTTTCAGCGGGGACTGCAAAAGAATTTGTGCCATCTCCACCTGCATAGTTTACTCCCACCACTTCTCCATTCGGGTTTATCAAAGCGCTACCACTAGAACCGTGGTCAATAAAAGCATTGTGATGTATAACATCAAATTTAACGTTTGATTCGGATGGATTGGAATCAGATAAAGTTATCTTCTCATAACCTAAAACCTTGCCAAATGCAATACGATTAGACTGCCCTTCAGGTGCACTTACAGAAATAACATCATCTCCAATATATGGATTTGAAACAATTGGGCGTGGTGTCACCTCGGTATTACTAGATTTAAAATATACGCACGCAAGATCGTAAGCAGGGTCAAGCGCAGAACCTGGCTTTCCTTGTCCAGAGAATATATATCCTGTGTAAATGTTACCTTTGTAATCTTCGATTGTTATATCTTGATAACTATATCCATCTCTTTTTCGTGCTACATGGCAATTGGTTAGGATGTAATAATATCCGTTACTTGCATAAAAACAAAAGCCAGAGCCTTGACTGGTTGAAGAGCCACTACCAAAAAATGACCTGTTATAACTCTCGTTATAAATCTTCACAACCGACTTCATATACGTTGCGCCAATTTCGTTAGTGACTTTAGCCGCATCTAATTTGTATCCTGCATACAAATTAATATCGCTTGTAACAGTCTTTGAAAAATCGTACCTTTTTGTTAGATTTTCGTCTGCATACCAGTCTATAAAATCATAGTTTTCTTTAACGGGATCGTCAGGGGTGGGGAATGTCCTATTATTTTGAACGTATAATATTTTGTTTTTATTACCATTATTCAACACAAGTCTAACTTTGTGTGAATTAGCAGGTTGCGGAGTACCGGGATCCTCATCGCCTGGGTCTTCATGTGGATTATATGTTCCACCACCACCTGTCGGATTTGATGGCTGGGTCCCATATTCTGCATCAGGGTCTTCATAAGATACTCCATACCAAACCACTTGAGTTTTTTCTAAATCTACAAGTGCATATTCAGAACTACTAAAAAAGATGCGTTTTGTTATAGACACACCCGCAGAAACTTCTTCTTCATATGTTTCTTCGAAGATGAACACTTTTTCATTTTTTGAGTTATAAAAATCTACTGTTAAACTGTATTCAATTAAAGGATACTTGCAAGAACTAGTTACATCTACAGCATGTGACCTATCAGGATCTGTAACACCTTCTAATGCGCCACCTTCAATTGTGGGCTTTGTAAAGCAAGAATTTCCAACATAATAAGTCGGGTCGTCGTTTCTTCCAAGCTCCATTAGTAGCCAGGCACAGGACGACATTGTAAATAAAATTACTAACACTAAAATAATACAAGTAAGACCAATTAATGTCTTACTTGCAAAAACTTTATTTGTTCTTTTATTGTTAGTTTGCATCTTTATCTACGCTCTACTCCTATTTTTCACCTTTTTATTATACGCTCAAACTATGTATTTTAAGTGTTTATTGTTAAAATATTAAACTACTTATACACATCTGCTTCAGCACTCGCTTCTACTCCTAGCAATGTCTGTTCAGCTTCTATGCGTTCTTTGCGAGTATAACCGACAAGTAAGTCTGTTAATTCAAACTTCTCTTGCTTGTCTTCCTCACTCATGCCTTCTAAACCAACTTCTTTTTCTAAATCAACTAGCCTTCTTATGCGCATTAGTTTATTGTTATCAACTTTATACATAAATGAAGCAAATAACGCTACTGAAATCAAAACTACAATACTTATTCCCATCGATAGTCTAATTGCAAGCAAAACTCCTTCTGACTGAATTTGATTTGTAGCTACTCCTGCCTCATCTACTATTGCTGGCAAATAGCCTGCAGCTTCTAATATCCAACTTACCATAGCTACGCCAAATGCACCTGCTACTTTACGAACAAGTGTCATCGTTCCTGAATATGCGCCGGCTGGTTTATACCCTAGTTTTAATTCAGCTACATCAACTGTATCTGGATATATGATCCATGGCATCATTTGTGCCCCACCAAAGCCAAATCCCATTATTGCAGCTGCAATTGGTATTAATATAGGAGGAGTCCAGGCTGGGTCCATAACGGCTAGTAAAACACCACCTAATATATATGCAGGAAGCCCCATTCTAAACGCAAATTGTTTAGACTTTTTATCCATCATTATCCTGGCCACTGGGAAAGCTATTACAGCAGTTACCATTAGTGGCGCAACAACAAATAACGAACTAAACTTCATACCAAATAATGTTACACCTCTCCAAACATCAGTTGTATAATACACGGCTAAAGCACTTATTATATCCATACACATAAAAGCACTTGCATACATTACTATATGCCATCTAAAACTCTTGTTTTGTAGGGGTAATAAATATTGCTTTAAATCAAACTTCTGTTTTGGCGCATCTGCTGGTACCGTAACTCTTTCTTTGACAAATGCTCCGGTTATCATAAGTCCACCACCAAACAGCCCACCGAAAACTAAAAACATTATCAGCCAAAAGGTGATATCATTAATCTTACCCTTTTCTAAAGACTCAATTGCTAAAAGCGGGAATAAATATGCAATCCCTGCTGCAACTGCTGAAAATACCAATTTAACTGTATTTGCATTATTCCTTTCTTTGAAACTTCTGGATATATCACTAGCCATCGAACAATATGGCACTTGCGTTATAGTGCTTGCAGTATTATATAAAATATACATAATTACCATATATGCAACTTTGCCTGGAGCGTTTGGTATAAACCTGTTAATCGGCATAAATATCAATACAAATGCAAAAAATAGAAATATTCCGCCGAAAAACATGTATGGCTTTCTTCTACCCCACTTGCTTCTCGTATTGTCAGAGATGGTTCCCATTAGTGGATCGGTTATTGCATCCCATATTTTAGAAACCATCATGATGGCGCCTGCTGCTGCAACAGCTATTCCGAGAGATCCTGTCATGTACCTAAGCAGCACACAAGACATCAGTGCAACGCCACCACCATCCATTAGCGCACCTGCTCCATACGCGAGCTTTTCTTTAAATGGAATTTTGTCTTCAGGCCTAACTTCTTCTATCTCCTGAGTTTTTTCATCCAAAATTTCGTCAATGTTTTTTATTTCGTCCATCCATATCTCCTTTTTGTATAATTAGTTTACTATTGTTTTCAACTTAATCTTTTATTGAATCCGTATCGTTTTTATCGTCCTTTATTGTTTCTTCTGGGGTTATAGCTTTTTCACCTTTTTCTTCTTGCTTTTTAGGCTTTTTAGTAAAATATTGTTGCATAGGTGGCAAACGAAGTTCAAATTTTTTCCCTGCAAGAGTGTTAATTAAATGCTCTTTTTCTGCTAACTCTTCTGCTGTTAGGGTGTCGTTTTCTCCATTTCTTGCTTTTTCATTAAAGTACCTAATCCTATTTAATTTGGAGTCATCCACTTTATACTTTGTAGCAGCTATAAATGCGGTAATTATTAGCACAACTACGCTTATTCCCATTATGAGTCGTATCGTTAATAAAACCGTAGGAGATTGGACAACTCTAGATTCTGGCGTACTTTCTATATAGCCTACACCTGATAGAATCCAACCAACCATCCCGATGCCCAAAGCGCTTGCGAACTTTCTAATAAACGTCATAGCACCTGAAAAAGCACCTGTTGGTCTATATCCTAGCTTAAGTTCGGCAACATCAATAGTATCGGGGAATATTATCCAAGGCATAGTTTGCGCTCCAGAAAAGCCAATCCCCATAATGAATGTCGTAATTACTACCATCCAGGGTTGTGCCCAGCTTGGATCCATTACAGCTAACATAATCCCACCAAATAGATAAAATGGAAGCCCTATTTTAAATGCAGTTTGCTTATTTTTCTTAAGCATAATTTTTCTGATAAGAGGAAATGCTGCAACAGCTGATACCATAAGTGGTGCAACTATAAAGACTGATGTAAAATTCATTCCAAACAGTGTTGCACCTCTCCACACATCTAGTGCGTAATATATGGCAAGTGCACTCACCATATCAAGACACATAAATGCTGCTGCGTACATAATCAAGTGCCAAACAAAACATTTTACCCTAAGTGGCACTAAGTACTCTTTAAAACTAAACTTTCTTTTAGGCTCGTCGGGAGCGACTGAAACGCGCTCTTTAACTCCTATCGCAGTTATAATAAGTCCAGCTCCAAAAACCACTCCAAATATCATTATGAGGAGCCAAAATTCTATGTCATTTATCTTTCCACCTAAAAAGTTTTCAAGAAGCAGTAGTGGACCTACATATGCGATTAATGCAGCCAATGAGGATGCAATTAATTTAACTGTATTTGCTTTATTCCTTTCTGAAAAACTAGGCGAAATTTCACTAGATAAAGATGAATATGGAACTTGCGTAAAAGCTGAACAAGTACAGAAAAACATATAAAAAACTACAATATATGCAATTCTCGAACCAGCACTTGCAAAACCACCCAATCGATTTAGCGGTAAAAATAGTAAACAAGTGGCCATCATGATGAAAAAGCCACCAATAAACATATATGGCTTTCTTCTACCCCACCTGCCTCTAGTGTTATCAGATATATTTCCCATTAGTGGGTCGGTAATAGCATCCCAGAACTTTGAAAGCATTACTATACTAGATGCAACAAATGCAGGAATTGCAAGACCATCTGTCATGTATTTGAGCATTACGCAAGCAAGCAGCGCTCCACCGCCTCCGTCCATGATTGCCCCACCTGCATATGCTAAAAGTTCTTTTTTTGGTATTCTATCCTCTGGCTTTACGACCTCTTCAAGTAATCCTTGATTCAATGTAGCTTTTTTATTAGACTTCATCACTCCTCCAAAATCCGGCAAAATCAACCATTACTATAATATAATAAAATAATATAAAATACAAACCCCAAAAACGGCAAATGCAACCACGCAATAGGTTGCATTCTTTTATGTTCCATCTGTTATAGACCAAAACAGTCTTGACTTGCTATTCAATTCACAGTTATTTTGTTTTTTCAACAAAGTAATGTATAAGAGAATTTGAACAACTCTAAACTCTTCGGCTCTTCGTATTTGCATCCAATTCAAAGTTATAAACTGCAAAGGAGTTATTTTGCTTTTTCAGCAAAACAGTGCATACGAGAACTTGGAACAACTCTAAACTCTTCTGCTCTTCCTTTAAATCGCCATAGTCCTGCCCTTAGTGCTCTAAACTTTATATACCAGCTTATCATTTTCATCTGGTCCATATTGTCGACTACTTTAAACTGGGAAGGGAATTCTTGTAGCCCCTTTATCTGTGTGTCCACATCTTGCTTTTTGACCTTATATCTAGTATTTGGAGCTTCAGTATAGTAGTAAACAAGAGCTTTTGCAGCATAAGCTTCTAATCCAAATTTATCTTTTGGCACTCCAGCAATACCGCTAAACATAAAAGCAGTAGATGTAGCTCTACCTACCTTTAAATGATCTGAATGGCATTCGGTCTTAAGGTGAGGATCTGGCGCAAAAACCACATCGGCCTTAAACTCAACTATCTTCTTTAGGATGTCATTTTTAACATCTATTTCTGAATAGTCACCACCATCTTCATACGTCAAAAATGTTACCTTTTTTGCACCAATAATCTTAGCACTACTGAGTGCCTCTTGCTTTCTAATTTCAATTAATTCCTCTTTATCATAGTCAGCAGTGTCCGAACCATATCTGCCATCTGTAACTATTAAAAACTCAACTTCTTTTCCCATTCTACAAAGTTTTGCGGCTGTTGCCCCTGCTCCAACCTCAATATCATCTGGGTGTGGACCAACAAAAAGGTATCTATCGAAACTATCTAAATTAGGTAGTGGCGTCGCAAACTTAATTAGTGCTTTTGTAAAAATTCTCATACGTTTCTCATATAATAATGCTGTTTGAATTTAACCAAATATAAATGGTTAACAACACTACTTTGTATATTTCATTTTTGATTAATTACTATATAGCTAGCCCCCAACATGCAACAATTAACGTTGTGTTTGGGCTCCTATTTTACTACTTTAGGAATATCTTTTCCGCCTTTTCTTTCCATTTTTGATACTTATTAACATCATAAACTGCAGGTGGATTGGACCAAAGTTTTTGAGCCTTTTTCTGCTTAGATAGAATTTTTGCAAGCCTCATTAATGCACTCAGATTCCCTAGCCCACGCATAGCTCTTTTTACAATTTGACCAAATCCAATTTTAACAACTCCGCCTTCTGCTGCTGCTTGCATATCTTCCTTTACTACGATTTTCTTACTTACAAAGAACCCTAGCACGCTAGCTGACTCATTTAGCAACCAACACTTTAAAACATCTATTGCTGCATGTGATGCACCAAACAATTTATTAACTCTTTCTTGGTATGGATATAGTTTTTCCTCTGTGAAAGTACCACCACTTTCTTCAATAACTTTTGCTAATATTCTGCCTGCCCTCATAGAACTAGCAATTCCAGATCCGAGCATTGGAATGGTCATGCAAGCGCTATCTCCAAGTGCTACATATCCATTTGCAAACATTTTCTCTAGTGGCCTTCTTACTGGTATTCTACAAATTGCTGAAGAAAATATCTCATCAGATAAAACATCGTTTACTTCTTTTAGATGTTCTAAAGATATTGTTAGTTCCGATTTTGTAATCTTCCCAGCATTACCTACCAACACATCCACATGGTCACCTTTATCCAATGCCCAAGAGATTCCTGGTCTGCCGAGATGTCTTAAATATGCTTTATTAGTGAACTCTTCTTTCTTTGCGTCCGTTCTTTTATAAAATCCTCTGTATACATTGAAAACATCTTCATCTTTGATTTTTTGAAGCACTCCAAACTCGTCAGGCAAATTACTTCTAACTGCAGAGTCTACGCCACAACAATCGACTATTAGATCACCAAATATATCGCCTTTATTTGTCTTAACTCCTACCACACGCCCATCTTTACAGATAACATTTTTTACCGCATTGCCATACTGTATCTCTGCTTCTTTAAGTTCGCCAATAAGCCAAGTAGATAAATCTCTACGGTGAATAGAAATATCTTTTTTCTCATCTGGAATAGTAAGACCTATGATGTCATCTACTTCTGGGAATATAAAGGCCCAATCTTGTTTTGGATAATGCCTTATTTTTGTTAAGTCAATATTAAATTCAGGTACAATACCGCATTCAACATCATCGTGCCAATCAAAGGAAAGTGCAGCCAGTGTGTTTTTCTCTAATATGATAACCTCATGACCTTTTCCTTCTAGCTCTTTAGCTAAAATTAGTCCTCCGATCCCAGCTCCTGCAATAATTATTTTACTCATTTATTTCCTCGCATAATAATGTTGTTTAAATTTAACCAGTGTAAATGGTTAGCAACATTTGCTGTATATATTTATTCTAGACCTCTTTTACAAAATAACTTTTTCCTATCACCATGCTAAATTCGTATTGGTTGTATATATTTGTCTAAGGCATTCCGCTCCATACAATAAGCGTTTCCGTTCGCTATGCCAAATTCCTAACAGTTGAAAGGTTATTATTTAATTCTTTTATAACTTTTTGTTAACCTTCCTAGTAACTGCATTTCCGCTATTAAATCACCCTTTGGCACTCCGCCAGCTGTCGTAGTATTTACAAGTTCTATAAGCCCACCATAGCCACCACCAGTTAAATATGCAAAACTTACATTTGCCGTTCCTGCTTTATATGAACCATGTTGAACAACTCTCATACCATCTTGCTCAAGGGAAATTATGGCTTTTTCGAGATTTCTTACATTGTACATAAAATGATGGACATCCCCATCTGGATTTCTCTCAAGGACTTCAGAGTATGCATTTTTTGCCCCTCTTGTTTGTATTAATTCAATTTTTGTAAATCCTTTTCCGCCTAAGATGATGCGCATATCAGTATCTACTTTCTTACCTTCATAGAACATCTCTAAATCTTCTATGTTAACCTCATACCATTTTTTAATACCGAAAATCTCGCTAAAGCGATCACAAGCAGCATCTGCATCTTTCACAACTATCCCAATATGTCCAATCTTTTTTAGTTTCATTTTCTTCCCCTACTATATGAATTTTGTTGCACTGACAACTTACTGAAATTGTATCATTTTAAATACTTATAGTAAATATTTGATAGTTATGTACTTTAACAATTCATTCGTAAGTTAGTTGCATAACAAATGCAAGTCTATTAGGTCTGTTGCATATTAATGCAAGCAAGTTAGCATAGTAAGCAAAACAGCAACTCGCCCAGACTTAAAAAATTCCCAAACTAAGTGCAACCTAATCTAGTTAGTCTGCAAAACACTGACCGTCGATAACTCTATCAAACCCAATGCATTTAAATTTAGGTGGCGACAAAAGGCTAAAAGTCGATAACTATATCAAACTAAACGCAACCTACTAGTAAAACTTAGTTGTTACTGCAGTAAATTAATTTTATAAGGTCAGGATATTTACTTTCTTTTTCACAATATCGCTCATTTTGGCTTGTTGTCTTAACTATACAAAAAATGCTATTCTATTAGTGCTTTTATTTAATGCTTCACATATAGTAAGCTAGTTACTTTTTCTATACAATTTAAGAGGAATAAAAAAGATGAGAACATTATTTAACTTTAGAGATTTAGGTGGAATTATTGCAGAAGATGGCCGTAAAGTAAAAAAGGGTCTACTTTTTAGAAGTGGAAACTGGGACAACACAACTGATGAAGACATTGAATTTTTAAAGTCTCTCAACATTAAAAATGTATTTGATTATAGAGATAACGAAGAAGTCCCAAGCACAGAACCATATGATAGAGCGGGAGTAAAATATAACCATTACCCCACTGCTTCTCGTACAGAAAAACTTCTAAAATTGCAAAAAGGCGGTCTCCTCAAAAAAATACGAGCCACTGTCACATATGAAGATATGGCAATCACATACGCTAACTTACCTTTTGATAACCCTGGATATGAAGCAATGGTAAAAGCCATAAAAGATAAGGATGTACCTTTATTACAACACTGTTTTGCTGGCAAAGATAGAGCTGGTGTTGGTGTAGCAATCGCCCTTATGGTACTTGGTATTTCAAGAGATGAAATTATGAAAGATTATATGGCGAGCAAAGAATATGAAAAGGAATTTTTATTTCTACCAATGCGCTGGTTACCTACTTGGATACGTAAAATAGCTCAAAAACGCGGAGAAGTCCTCTTCACTGTTGATCCCATGCTTTTAAACGCTACTTTCAATTCCATAGACGAAAAATATGGTGACACTAATACTTTCCTAAGAGAAGAATATGGTCTGACTGCCGAAGATTTAAATGAAATCCGAGACTACTATTTGGAAGGCTAACAATACTTTAGATTAGATAAATAATCTGGCGACACCGCTACTTTCCTATGAAACGAATTGGGACTTACTTCTGAAGTTTTAAATTCAAACCGAGACTATTATTTAGAATACTAACAGTGCTTTAGATGAAAAACATGGCGATACCAGTACTTTCCTATGAAACGAATATAGCCTTACTACCGAAGGTTTAAGCGAGATTAGAGACTATTATTTGGAAGATTAATATGGAATTGTAACTTAATTCCTTCTCTATGTTTTTGAAAATAATTTAACTTTTTCTCTATTTTATCCATATATTTTAAAATTTTTTGAAAAATATTTTTATTCGTATTTTTGAATATATGTATTTATTTATGTATATAATTTGCATATTTGTAGTTTTTTATACATTATGTGCAAAAAATCCGTTGCGTTAGAATGCGTCTTTAAAATCAAATATTGACAAGGGTACGCTTAAATGCTAAACTTTAATAAAGTAAATGAAGGAGGAGAAAGCTATGAAATCTTTTGTTAAAGCGATGGATGGATTCTCCAAGATAGTCAAGATTATTCTTGCACTTCCTTTCTTAGACATAGTTTGGGTTGTTTACCGTCTCATTAAGAGCATTTCAAAGAAAAATACACTTGGTATTGTTCTTGCTATATTGCTACTGATCTTTGGTATTCCTTTCCTATGGCTAATTGATATCATAACCATTATCATTAGCAATAAAGTTCTTTGGTTAGATTAACATTTAAAAACAGTTTGCCTAAAGACAGGCATTATTAAAAACACCGGCGTTAAAGCCAAATAAAAAAAGGAGGATTAAACCTATGGCAGAATTAAACATTCAAGGCACAAGCAAAACTTTTGAAGAAAAATTAGCAGCACTCAGTGCAGAAAAGAAGCAAGCGTTTGACGAAATCAGAGAAGCACTTCTCGCAAAGAAAGGTGTAAAAGAAAGAGTCAGCAAAAAGTACCTAACATTCAATCGTGGAAGGGAACAAGTTGCAAGAATTAGCATCATTTCAACAAGTCTACGTGTACATTTAGCAGTAAATCTAGATGACTATGCAGACAAAGGCTGGATGAAAGACTATTCAGACAAGGTTGCTTATGAAAGAGTACCAGGAATGGTCAGAGTTTCTTCAGACCTAGCAAAGAGAAGAATTATATCTATTATAGAAACCCTATAATTATTAATTCCTTAAGCTAAAGTAAGAGAGCCACCCTAGCGGTGGCTTTTTTGTCGTATATTCAATTGTTTTTTGATATAATCAATTTATACAGGAGATTGAAGTGCTTTCATGTTAGATTCAAAATTTAGAAAAATTCCATTAGGAAATATAGAGCCAAGAGGCTGGCTTAGAAGACAACTAGAAATACAAGGAGATGGACTTTCAGGAAATGTCATGGATTTGTTTAGAGATTTATCTAAAAAGTCGGCATGGCTTGGAGGAAACGGAGAGAGTTGGGAAAGAGGTCCCTATTATGTTGATGGATTAATGCCTCTTGCCTTTCTGTTAAAAGACGATAAACTTCTCAAACTGGCATTTCTTTGGATTAATTCAATTTTAGACTCGCAAAATTCAGCTGGTTTTTTCGGACCTAAGAAAAACAAGGACTGGTGGCCGCGAATGGTCGTGACAAAAATGCTACCAGATTACTATGAAGCCTCTCACGATGATAGAGTAATTTCATTTCTAACAAAATATTATCTTTATATGAATAAACATATTGATGATCGCCCCCTATTTAGCTGGGCAGCCGTCCGAGCTTGCGAAGAGCTTATTGGAATCAAATGGCTATATGAAAAAACAGGACTTAAGGAACTAAAAGAACTTGCGGATAAGATTATAAAATATAGTTTTGACTGGCCAAATGAATTTACTAATTTACGCTGGCCCGAAGCATCAAAAAATTATTATTCATCTAAAAAATTTAATATCAAAAAAGTTTTATTCTATGCCCCTGATTTTATTAGAAATATCCTTGGCATAAAGGAAAGGAAGAAAGAAAAGACAATAAAAAGAGAACAGCATTTATTTAATCAATTTTATCATGCCACTCATGGCGTAAATATTGCGATGGCATTAAAATACCCAGCATATGTATCACTCTTCACAGGTGAAAGCACCAATATGGGTATTGCTAAAGATGGATTTAAGAAAATCTTAAGTAACAACGGAACTGCAATATCTCTATTTACTTGTGATGAACATTTAAGTGGAGTTGAAGCATTTCAAGGTACTGAGCTATGTACTGTAGCAGAGAGTATGTTTAGCGCAGAGAAAAACTATGAAATAACTGGCGATCGGTTCTGGGCTGACCTCCTTGAGAAATGGGCATACAATGCATTCCCTGCTACCTTCACGCCTGACATGTGCTCTCATCAATATGTCCAACAAACAAATCAAGTTTCTGCAACTACCGCCAAAAGAACATGGTATGATGCATACAACAAAGCAAATATCTATGGGCTAAAACCCAATTACGCATGTTGCCTTTCAAACATGCACCAAGGCTTTCCAAAGTTTGCAGAGCACATAGCGTTTATAAAAGATAATAACACTTTAGTTTTACTAGCTCCGCTACCATCGGAAATAAACACAATCATTAATAACGAAAATGCATCTATATCAATTGACTCCGATTATCCCTTCCGAAGCAGTGCGACAATTAAAGCTAATAAAGGTAATTTTAATATACTGATTCAACGCCCTGAATTTGTAAAAAGCATATCTGTTAACGGTAAAGAATTTTATGATGATGAGATTTTGTTACAAGTATCTGATAAAGAAGAATACAAACTAGAATATAAATTTAAGTTAAGAGTAAAAAGAAACCCCGACTCATCCATATCTGTTTTTTATGGTCCATTGCTAATGGCATTGCCAATAAAAGAAAAGATTAAAATGGGTTCGTCGAGATTTTCAGATAGAGAAATGAAACCGGCTTCTGAATGGAGATATGGTATTAAATCAGATCTTTCTGATGCAATAATAACGACTTTAGATAATTCATCAGATTATCCTTTTGGTGCTCCAAACATTGCAATTGAGGTCACCGGAAAGAAAGTTAAGTGGGAAATTAAAAATAACCAATGTGATAAAGTCAGTTCAGTAATAGATAGCAATAATGAATATGAAAGGATAGTACTTGTTCCTTACGGAACTACAAACCTGCGAATCTCACAATTCCCAGAAGTGCACTGATAAGTAGTCTCCTATTAAAGCCTTTATTATTTTTGCATTTGTACAAACCTAGATATATGAGATAGGAATGATATAGTCATTTAGGCTTATCTTTCTTTTTTCTTTGTATGTGCAGATTATTCCACCAGGACCACGTTTTATATTTCCTAAGTTATCTAACACTGAAAAGGCTGATATATCCTTACTGCTAGGATTAGCTGTCCTTTTAATCTCTATAGGATGTAGCCTTCCATTTGCTTCTATTATCAAGTCTACTTCACGCTTATCTTTATCTCTATAATAATACAGTGGCGCATTAGTTATTCCTGCACTTAAATAACTTTTTAAAATTTCACTAATTACAAATGTTTCAAAAAAAGCTCCTGACATCGCCCCTCTTTCTAGTGTTTCTGGAGTTGACCATCTTGTTAGATGTGCAGCAAGTCCAGTATTTAAAAAATACAACTTCGGAGTTTTGATTGCTCTTTTTGTCACATTGTTAAAATATGGTTGTAACAAGTAAACAATTCCTGAAGCCTCTAACACTGAGAGCCAACTCTTGATTGTAGGAGCGCTGACACCTACATCTCTAGCTATATCATTATAGTTAAGCATTTGACCTGTCCTTGCAGCAACTACAGCCATAAATTTAACAAAATCGCTTAAGTTTCCTACTTGTGTTAAGTCCGTTTTTTCAAACTTATAAAAACCTGTTAAAACCTATAAAAATCTATAAAAGTTTCGTTAGATTTTCTGTTGAATTCCTGTTTCAACCTTGCTGGTTACTAACTCGTTATTTTTGAAACGAGAGAGCATTGCCGTCAAGTCCACAGGCGTTAATTCGGGCCAAACTAGCCCTACTGTTTATTATTATCATTTTGTTTTCATTTAATTAATATGGATTAATTTCATATTGGTTTTCTATTTATTAA
>Ga0255342_1000598_pt1 | contig 60009 bp, 43 predicted proteins | sample wastewater_treat_3_FD_192416 | JGI IMG/M metagenome (GOLD analysis project Ga0255342, IMG submission 192416) | Wastewater microbial communities from Lulu Island WWTP, Vancouver, Canada - plant14 | ecosystem: Engineered > WWTP > Wastewater > Unclassified | place: Canada: Vancouver, British...
AAAACGGGCATTAGAAAAAGCGTCATGAGAGTCCCAAAGGAAAGTCCGCCCAAAACAGTTTGCCCGATAGGTTGTACCATTTCACTTCCTTCACCAGGAAAGAATGCCATGGGAACAAGGCCGAGAACGGTCGTGAGGGTTGTCATCAAAATAGGGCGTAAGCGACTGCGTCCTGCTTCGGCACAAGCTTCGATGAGTGGAAGTCCGCGCTTACGCAAGAGGTTTGTATAGTCGACCAAAACGATTCCATTGTTAACGATAATTCCAACGAGAATGAGCACGCCAACTGCTGTCATAACATTGAGTGTAAGCCCCGTAAGTGCATAGACAAAGACAATTCCCACAATCATGAGTGGCATCGTAAAAAGTACGATGAAGGGGTCAAGCAAGGATTCAAACTGGCTTGCCATTACCGCAAAGACGAGGATAATCGCCATGATAATAATAATGATAAATTGCTTTATAGCTTTAACCAAGGCAGCGTAATCTCCACCGTATTCGATTCGAATTTCTGGGTCATAGGGAATAGTTTTTTGAACAAGGGCTTCTACTTCTCGCTGCACCTTTGTTATAGAAAGATTTTTCTGCAAACCCATGTTGACCGAAACAACACGTGTTTGGTCGTTTCGGTTTATCGCTATGGGAGAAAGACCTGCTTCGTATTTTGCAAAGCTTGAAACCGGGATGCGCACTCCATTTGCATTTGTTACAAAGATCTGTTCTAAGTCGCCGAGTTGCGTTTTATCTTTTTCAGAAAGCATCAAGACGATGTCCGTTTCCTTGCCCGCTTCACGGTAACGACTCGCCGTCATTCCAGCAATATTTGCCTTTATCTCTTGCCCAACTGTGTAGACATTTAAACCGAGATTATACATGCGCTCTCGATCGAGAACGATATTGACTTGCGGAAGTCCATCTTGCAAGCTAATACTTGGCTCGGTTACTAAATGCGAGGCTTCTTCTACGAGCGCTTCTTGTATGCGACGCGCTGTTTCTCGCGACTTATCGAGGTTTTCGCATTTTATATCGATTTGAACAGCGGAGCCACCGCCGCCAAGGCTCATCATCGAGCTATCTTCTATACTTAAAAGCACACCGGGGAAGTCTGAAAAATGCCTTCGTAAAATCGCCTTTATTTCATCCTCGCTTTCGATTCGATTTTTTAAAGGCGGCAGTCCTATGGTGAGCGTGCCGGAGTCAGAACTACCAGCACCCATGCTCAGCAAACCTCCCGAGCCAACTGAAATAGTAAGATGTTCTATGCCCTGTATTTCTCGATAGACAATCTGCTCGAGTTGCCGTAAAACCGCTTCTGTGGTTTCAAGTTTTGTTCCCACGGGAAGTTGGGCTTTTACTGAGATAGAGTCGCTTGCAGATTCTGGCATAAATTCAAATCCGATAATCGGAATAAATACAATGCTCAAGCCAAGTAAAACAATAATAGCAAGAATGGTTTTTCTTTTATGTGCCAAAACTATTTTTATTGCTCGAAAGTAGCGCTCTTCTAGGGCAGAAAAAAAGCGTTCAAAACCTGCATCGAGTTTTCCAAGCAAACCTTTGAGTTTTTTTTCTTTACTACTGCCTATTTTTAAGTAAGAACTCGACAAGACAGGAACAAGAACAACAGCGACGAGAAGTGAGCAAACAAGGGAAATAACAACAGTAAATGAAAGCCCTTTAAAAACTTCACCAATTATACCAAGTTCTTTTTGATACATTATTAATGGAAGAAAAACACAAATCGTTGTAAGCGTTGAGGCAGTAATCGCCATTATCATCTCGTGAGAGCCAAGAATAGCCGCCGCCTTTGGTTTCGCTCCCTTATCCCGATAGCTGTAGATATTTTCCAAGACAACAATCGAGTTGTCAACAAGCATTCCTATTCCAAGGGCAAGACCAGCCAAGGTCATAATATTGAGAGTCATGCCTGAAAAAAACATCACCCCAAAAGTAATCACAAGGGAAATCGGAATGGTTAAGCCGATTATCAAGGTGCTTCGGACGCTTCGTAAAAAGACAAATAAAATAAGGATGGCCAAAAGTCCACCTTGAATAGCACTCGATGCTACCTGTGAAATGGAGCGCTCGATTATATTCGTTGTGTCTACTGTAAGGTCAATGCGAATATCCGACGGTGCTTCAGCGATGATTTCCTGCATTTTTGCTTTTACCGAGCGGGCTGTTTGCACAGAGTTTTTTCCACTTTGTTTTTGTAAGCCGATAGATACACTTGGCTTACCGTTTAAGTAATGCAAGCTTGTTTGTGTCTTATAGCCTTCATAGACATCGGCAATATCTCGCAGGCGAACACCCGTAAGCTCTCCAGGAATCATTCCCGTTGCGCTATAGCCACCTCCAGCCATCTTGTAAGAAATAACTGTATTTTTTATATCTTCAATAGAAGCATATTCTCCCACAGTACTTATGGTATAATTTATATCTTCTTCGGTAATAGTACCGCCTGCAATTTGAATATTTTGTGCAGCTATCATTTGTGAAACTTGCGAAATTGTTAGGTTATAGGCTTGTAAGCGATCGCGTGGGATTTCTACGATAATAGCTTTTTCTCTTCCCCCAGAAACACTCGCTTGCGCTACGCCTTCGATTTGCTCGAGTTTCGGCGCAATCTCCTCTGCAAATTCTCGCAACTCTTCAGGGCTTCTATTTCCACTCACCGAATAATACATAATGGGCATGAGATTTGGGTCCATTTTGATAATCATGGGCGTTGTAACTTCATCTGGAAGGGCGCGTTTTACAAAATCCAAACTTGCGCGTACATCGTTCATCGCTTCGTCCATATTTGTCCCAAAAAGGAATTGTATGTAGACGATACTCGAACCACTTGTCGAAGTAGAACCGACTTGCTCTATCCCCGAAACACCCGAGATGGCAGATTCCAAAATTCGTGTAACTCGTTTTTCTACCTCCTCAGGTCCTGCTCCCGGGTAGGATGCCATAAGCACAACATAGGGCAGTTCCATGTCAGGAAGCAAGTCGAGAGGTAAGTCGCTCAGTGTATAAAATCCGAGGGCTGCCAAAACAACAAAGATAATTAAAACCGTTGTTGGCTTATTTACGATTGTTTTTGAAAGATTCATTCTATTGCTCTCCAGCTTTCTCTTGCGTAAAGCCGTCCATGTATGAAACAACTTGCACAAAAGAAGCATCTTCTAGAAGGCTTTGTCCTCGCACAACAACCTCATCCCCTTCTTTAAGCCCTTCGATAATTTCAGCCTTTTCATCAACCCGAATGCCACGCACAACAGCTTGTTTTCGAACTCGTCGTTTTTCAAGCGCATCGCCATTTTCTTCTGAAGGAGCTTCAAGAACAAAGACAAAGCTTTCCCCAAAACGATTTACAACTGCAGAATCGGGTAGGATAACAGCCTCAGCGATAACTTCGGTTACAAGTCGTACGCGGGCAAACATGCCTATTTTTACACTCCCGTCATTTGCACCAAGCCCTAGTTTCACATTCATTGTGCGACTTGTTACGTCAAGCACGGGGCTTATTTCTTGTACACTCGCTGGATAGATTTTATCAGGATAGGCATCAAAACTCAGTGCAGCGGTTTGTCCCAGTTTAATTTTTGAAATATAGCGCTCTGGAACATTCATAGAAATTTGCAGTGAATCAAGCTTGCTCACTTTTGCAACAGAAAGTTGCGGAGCAACCATAGAGCCTACCATCATATTCAATTGAGTAATTGTTCCAGAAATAGGAGATTTTATTTGCCCAAGGGCATAGGACATACCTGGTCGACTTGCATCTACCAAGGCGATAACTTCGTCCTTTTCAACATAGTCGCCAACAGCAACCTTTACTTCGATAAGTTTTCCTTGCACCTCTGGGTTAATATCTAAACTCGTTGTAGCGATAACATCGCCGCCAAACTCCAAGTAGTTTTCTATCTTATCGCGTTCAGTTCTAAAAACAGAAACTGCATAAACCATTTCGCTCTCGGTCTTTGCTACTTGCCCTGCTTTTTCTTTTGAAGAACAAGATAGAAAAACAAAGGCTACCACTACAATTATAAATGCTCGTATATATTTCATCTTTAAACCACCTTAAAAAGATATACCAATAGCTTTTTCTAAATCCAAAAGCCCTATGCTATAATTAAATTTTTCACTCAATACACCAAGTTCTGCTTGCAAAAGACTGGTCTCCGCATCCTTTAAATCGAGGTATTCGAGAAGTCCTGCATTATAGGCTTCTTCTGACAGGCGCAAAGCTTTCCGAGCGATTTCTTCGTTTAGCTTCATCACCTCAATTGCTGCCCGTGTTTTTTCTAGCCTCTGTATGATATTTCGTATATCAATTTCTGACATATTCAAGGCTTGTTTTTTTGCAAGCTCCAATTTTTCAATCGTGTCCCTTGTTTTTTGTATGTTTTGTCCCATGCCAGAAAAAGGCAAAAGATTTGTAAGATTAAAGGCTATCGTAAGACTAAAGGCGCCAGAAGTATCTGCCCAGTTATCTTTCTTAAACCAATCGTCATCAATTTTCCCCAAGGCTGGATTAAAGGTTTGACTCAAAACAATTGTCGGGGTATATGTTTGCAAGAGCGTCGCCCGTAATTGCGTTTCCATAAGTTCTTTATTTTTATCAAGTTGTGCGAGTTCAAAGGAGCGTCCCAAATACTCTGCGAGAAGTTCATCGGCATTGAATTCTTGGATATGCGGCGCTATCTCCCCCACAAGGACAATCTCTGTTCCCAAGGGCAGCCCAAGTAAAAAAGCAAAGAGCTCTTTTTGCTGTGCCAATAATAATTCTGCTTCCATGATTGCAGGTTTTTGCGTTTCAAGGGCCAGCTGAACTTGCAAGTACTGAAGCTCAGAAACTAAGCCGTTTTTGAAGTTTGCTTCCATTTGGGTTTTTCGCTTTTGGGCGCTTGCAAGTTTTTCTTTAGAAATAGCAAGGCTTCCCTCTTGTAAAAGCAAGCCGTAAAATGCTTTTTTTACATTTTGCTCGGTGTCGCGCCTTGCTGCCTCGTAGCTCAATAAGCCGGCTTCATAAGATTGCCTCGTTGCCTTTAAACCTTCAAAGAGAGCAGCATTTAAATTTAAGCTTATATTTAAACCGCCCATCACCTTCCACTTATCTTTTTCTTCAAGCTTTGTTGTAATTGTTGCAAACCCTGGTGGACTAGAAGGAATTGTTGTGCTCACTTCTTTTATGTTTGTACGTGCCATAGTGCCAGTTGCCTGTACGCTTGGCAAAAACACATTCCACGCATAGTCTTTTTCCGCTTTTTTCATACGCAAGTCAATTGCCATAGAAGAAAGCTGCACATTGTTTTGAAAGGCAAGACGGACAGCATCATCAAGACGTATTGAAAGTGGTTCTGTAAAAACATACACCATTGAAAAACACAAAGAAAAAAAAGAAATACTTTTTTTTGAATTGGAAAAGAATACCATTGGCACCTCCTGTGCTCAGCGAGAAAAAAAAACTGCTCTTATATAAAATACTTAGGAATAAGGCAAGAGGCAAGTTGAAAAAAAACTTTTTTACGAAAGCATTTTTTTAAACTCTTTCCTTACAAAGAAAATCGATACCGTTGCTGCAAAAAAATCTGCGATGGGTCCTGCATAGACAACCCCGTCAATGCCAAAGCGAAGCGGGAGTAAAAAAATAAGTGGGAGTAAAAATATAATTTGTCGTGTAAGGGATAAAAACATACCCTTATGCGGTTTTCCAATCGCGGTAAAAAAATTTGCCGAAATAGGTTGTATACAGTTTATAAAGGTAAAAAACATAAAGATACGAAAATAGAGCGTCGAGAAAGCAAAATATTCGGGAGAGCCCTCGCCAAAAACCGAAACAATCTGCCGTGGAAAAAGCTGAAAAAGCAAAAAGGCAAAGATAGATATAATCAAGGATACCTTGAGGGAGGTTTTATACGCCTCTTTTACACGGTCGTATTTTTTTGCCCCGTAATTAAAACTGACAACAGGTTGCATCCCTTGAGAAATACCTATGATAATAGAAAAGAAAATCATCGCTGTCTTTGTTATAACGCCGGCACTCGCAAGAGGAATTGCAGCGCCATAGGCTGACAAGGCACCGTAGAAAACGAGCGACTTATTCATAATAATTTGTACAAGCATCATTGCAGATTGATTAAAAGCCGGAGCAAGTCCCAAAATCATCGATTGTGAAAAATACTTCACACGTGGAATAAAGTGAGAAAAAACAAGTTTTACTGTTCTAAATTTTCGCAGATAGCCTATAGCAAGGACAAAGGAAAGCATTTGTCCAAGAATTGTTGCGATTGCGGCCCCTGCCATATCCATATCAAGGACGAAGATAAAAATGGGATCGAGAATAGTGTTTAATATCGCGCCAGAAAGATTGCAAAACATAGCGTATTTTGGGCTGCCGTCAGCTCGAATAAGGTGAGTCGCCCCAGTTGATAAAATTAAAAAAGGAAAACCGAAGGAAACAATGCCGGTATAGGTTTTTGCATAGCCGAGGACATTTTCAGGTGAGCCAAAAAAACGCAAAAGCGGCTCTAAAAAAGCCTGGGTTATGAGCATTAAAACAATGCCCAAAATAATGAGGATGGTCACCGAGTTGCCAATGATGTATCCACCTTTTTCTGTTTCACCGCGTCCACTTGCGAGATTAAAGGCTGCGGCTCCCCCAATTCCCATAAGAAGCGCAATCGCTACACTCGCGGTACTCAGAGGAAAGGCGACGTTTGTTGCGGCATTTCCCAGCTCCCCTATTTTTTGACCTATAAAGATTTGATCAACTATATTGTATAAGGCGCCAACGAGCATAGAAATAATACTTGGAATAGAAAAGGTTCTAAGCAAGGTACCAACATTCTCTGTTCCCAGAGGATTGGTTCTCTGTATGGTAGATTCTGACATAAAAAAAGAGTACTCTTTAAGCCTCTTTTTGTCAATTTGCAAAGCTCTAATAATTTTTTGTTATTTTACTGTTTTTTATTGATAAAACATCACTTTTATGTGTTATAATAAGAGTAATTCTGTATACAATATAATGAATATCTAAAGATTTAGGAGACATTATGAAAAAATATACTAGCATTGTTTTAATTTTTCTCTTCCTCCTTCCTTGTGTTTTTGCAAAAGCAGGCGACACAATGTATGTAAATGTGAAAGAATCTATTTTGAAAAGCGGCACAGGATTCTTTGCATCGAAACTAGGAACCGTGTATTACGGCGATACTGTTATTATTCTTGCCGAAGCAGGTAAGTGGACACAAATCGAACTAAAAGAAAACCCCTCAAATAAGGGTTGGATACCGACCGCAAATCTTACAAAGAAAAAAATTATTTCTGGGAAAACGCAAAACCTTTCTGAGAGCGAACTTGCCCTTGCTGGAAAAGGTTTTTCTGCCGAAGTTGAAGACGCTATGAAACAAAGACATGGAGAATTACGCTTTGATTTAGTGGATAAAATAGAAGACAACTATGTCGGGGATGAGGATTTATTAGAATTCATTGTTGAAGGTAATCTATATGGAGGCGAAGGATGAAAAAAGCAAAATCTCTTGTAATACTACTCGGAAGTCTCACACTTCTCTCATTCTTTTTTTCCTGTGAAAGCATCTCCGACTTCGATACTCTCGGTCGTGTTGTTAGTTCTGGAATAGATGCCGGCATGGCAATCGCAAAGGCTGCAGAACCCATCACCCCTGAACAAGAATATTATATTGGGCGTTCGGTTGCAGCAACTCTTTTACAATCCTACGACCTCGCTGATGAAGTCAAGCTAACCGCGTACTTAAATAAAATCTGCATGGCTCTTGTTATACATTCCGAACGGCCAGAACTCTACAACGGCTACCACGTTTCTATTTTGGATAGCGACCAAATAAACGCCTTTGCAACATCTGGAGGGCATATCCTCATCACACGTGGTTTGCTCTCTTGTGCAGAAAATGAAGATGCCCTTGCCTCAGTTATAGCCCACGAAATAGGACATATACAGCTTCAACATAGTTTAAAAGCTATAAAAACAAGCCGAAGCTCACAAGCAGCGCTTGCAACGGGTGGTTTATTTCTCAACCTTACTGGGAACGAAGATCTCATGGACCTTGCAGATATGATGGATGCATCTATAAACGAAGTAATTACCACCATGGTAAACAAGGGCTATTCTAAACAACAAGAATACGACGCCGATGCTGCAGCGGTAAAACTACTCTTTGATGCTGGCTATAATCCACATGCGATTATTTCTATGCTCCAGGTACTACAAGAAAAACAACCGCGCTCCTCTGGTGGTTTTGCAAAAACACACCCCTCTGCAAAGCAAAGAATTAATGAAGTAAATAAGGTTTTGAAAAAATATGCGACAAGTCCTGAGGCTATAAATCGAAATAAACGCTTTAACGAAACTGTTTTTTTGTAAACAAAAAGGATGAATATGAAAAGAAAAAAGAAGGCTCCTGTTTTTCTACGCTCTCTGTTTATAAGCATCCTTGTTTTTAGCCTATCTATTCTGAGCTTTTTTATACCGCTTACCACAAGGCTAGACTTTTTGCTTTACGACTATGCAATGCGACTGACGGCTTCTTTTACGCATCCATCTGATGCTATATCCTTAGTTTTGCTTGACCAAGAAAGTATCGATTGGGCTCTTCAAGAAAAAGGCTGGAATTGGCCCTGGCCTCGAGAAGCTTATGGGGATATTGTACGTTATTTTAACCTTGCAAATGCTGCCTCCCTTACATTCGACGTTTTGTTTACCGAGCCCTCCCTCTATGGCAATGCAGACGATGAAAACTTTGCACAAGCTTGTCGAGAAAATGGAAAAGTTGTACACACTTTTTACTACAGCGATAAAAACAAGCCTCCTCTCCTCCCAATACCTTCTATTCGACAGTCGGCTGCCCTCCTAGGCGACGTAACAGGAACAAGCGATGAAGATAAGGTTGCCCGACGAGTAAAAAATTTTACCACTTATAATGGAGAAAAAATACCCAGTCTCGGACTTGCTCCCCTTCTCGCTGCAGGAATTGCTGTAGAAACAGACAGGGCAGAAAACCCCAAGGGACAACTTTTACGCTTTCAAGAAAACCTTGATAGATATATTCCCTACAGCGCCTCCGATATTTTGCAAAGTTATTATGCAATCCAAAAAGGCGATGCTCCCCTACTGGAAGTCGAACAGTTTGCAGAAAGCTTTATTTTCTTTGGATTTTTTGCCCCTGGATTATTTGATATAACTGCAACTCCCATTTCAACAGCCTATCCCGGGGTAGGAGTTCACGTAACACAGCTCGATAATTACTTGCAAAACTCTTTTATAAAAGAAATTCCCTTTATCCTTCTTGCCCTTGCCCTTCTCCTAAGCTCCTTTGTTTCTATTCTTCCAATCGGTATTCACGAGAAATTGGCATCAAATGCGCGCTATGCAAAACTCAGCGGTATTCTTACAACGATCTCCTTTATCTTCCTTATTGCCTCTTACAGCCTCGTGTATTTTTTCCTCTTTTATAAGGGAGTCTACGTTCCCCTTGCAAGCTTCTTTGTCTCACTTTTTTTAGGCTTTGCAATATCGGTCATTATCTCCTACACACAAGAAGGAAAACAACGGCGCTATATAAAAAACGCCTTTAAACAATACCTAAGCCCCATCGTTATTGAACAACTCATTGCCAATCCAGACAAACTCAAGCTCGGTGGCGAGAGGCGAAACCTAAGCATCTTCTTTTCTGATGTGCAAGGTTTTACAAGCATATCTGAAAAACTCAATCCAAGCGACTTAACTTCGCTTTTGAATGACTACCTAAGCGAAATGACCGATATTATCCTTGCATCCGGTGGTACAATCGACAAATACGAAGGCGATGCTATAATCGCTTTTTGGAATGCACCCCTCGATTTGGAAAATCATGCACAAGCCGCCCTAGAAGCCGCAGTCAAGTGTCAAAGCAAGCTCGATGCAATGCGTCCCGAACTTGAAAAAAGAGCTGGGCAAGTTTTTCTCATGAGAATCGGAATTAACACAGGAGAAGCCGTTGTCGGAAACATGGGCTCACACTCGCGCTTTGATTATTCAATGCTTGGAGATTCGGTAAACCTTGCAGCGCGCCTCGAAGGATTTAATAAACAATTTGACAGTTATACCATGTGCTCAGAGGCAACAAAAAATGCTGCACAAAGACATGGCTGTCGCTTGCGCTTTCGAGAACTCGGGAAGGCGGCAGTTGTCGGAAAATCTCAAGCTGTTCGCGTTTTTGAACCCATGACAGAAGTAGCCTACGAAAATAAAAAACAATCAATCGATATTTTTGAAAAAGCCCTCAAAGCCTTTTATGACGGAGATTTTTTAGCAGCAAAAGAACTCTTTACCTCTATCGCAGCGACTGACCCGCCCGCAAAAAAATATCTTGAAAAACTTATTTTTTATGAAAACAATCCCCTCTCAGAAGAAGAGAAAAAAAATTGGGAAGGCATATGGGTCGCCACAACAAAATAAGGATCAAAGCTTGAATGTTTTCCTAAGCAATGTAAAATGAGAATTGTTATTTAAAACGTTCTATGTTATTCTCTTGCTATGAATTATTTACATGAAATGCACAGGTTACAAGCATCCTGCAAAGAAAAAGGACCGCTTTGTATCGGTCTCGATACCGATCCCTCCTATCTTCCTGAATCTATTTTGAGCGACTACGCTCATCCAGCAGAGGCAGTTCTTGCCTACAACAAAGCGCTCATCGATGCAACAAAAGACGATGCAGGTTGCTACAAGGTGCAAATCGCCTACTACGAAGCAATGGGGCTCAAAGGTCTTTCTTGCTATCTTGAAACACTTCGCTATCTTCGCTCACTCGATATTCCATTTATTGCCGATATAAAACGAGGTGATATAGCCGACACCGCCAAAGCCTATGCACGCGCGCACTTTTCAGGAGACTTTGAAGCCAACACGATAACAGTAAACCCCTACATGGGTTTTGATACCCTCGAGCCTTTTTTAGAATGGTGCAAACCAAAAACCAATAATACAAATCCAGATGCTAGAGAAAAAACAGCTCCCACGGATAAGTCAGCCCCACTTCCAAAGGGTTTTTTTGTTTTGCTACGGACCTCTAATCCAGGCATGGTCGACATAGAAAAACAAGAGCTTGCAAGCGGAGGCTTTGTTCTCGATAGAGTTGGCGAAAAACTTCTTTCAATTGAAAAAGAAATGGCATCCCTCTATGCTAATGCTGGCTTGTCAAAAACGGCGAGCGATAACACAAGTCCTTGCTCTCCCGTAGGCGCTGTCGTCGGTTGCACCGAAGAAAGCGATGCAAGAGCATTGCGCGACGCCTACCCCAATATCTTTTTCCTCATCCCCGGCTATGGCGCCCAGGGCGGAGCAGCTCGAATTGCGGCGACCCTACTTGATAAGGCCGGTGGAACAGTGAACTCATCCCGAGGTATTTTAACCGCTTGGAAAAATGATAGCCTACTAGAAGAAAAACGAAGTGCAGAAAAACTCTGTCTAAAAGACATTGTCGAAAGCGCTCAAAGAGCCGCCAAAAATGCAAAAGAAGATTTGCTTAATGCAAAAAAATCCTTACAAATAAACAACTAAAGCAGGTACAGATGAGAAGACGAGTATTACAAAGTCAAACAATAGCAAAGGTCTGTGAAATAAAAAAATTACAAAAGGATGTTTTTTCTCTCAAGGTCGAAACAGAACTCAAACACAAAGAGCAATCAATCCCCAAAGCAGGGCAGTTTTACATGCTCAAATCTCGGCCTTCTCGTGTTTTGCTAACACGTCCCATTTCTGTCTATAAAGTGCGCCTCCTCGATGCATCTGGCAAAGAACTTGCAAGCCATGCTGACTGCCTACAAGAAACATTTCCAGCCGTCCAAGATGCGCATGTCCTTGAGCTTGAATTTCTCATACTACAAAAAGGTGAAGGCACAGAAGACCTTTGCAACTTGCAAGTTGGCTTATCGATAGATCTCATAGGTCCTCTCGGAAACCATTTTTTCAAACCAAGCGAATCATTAAGTGGCGCGAAAAATAGCAAAGCCTTTGCCGAACGAGAAGCGGCAAAAGAGGCGAATACCGAAAACCAACTGCCACCCTCAGTTGCCATCGTTGGTGGGGGCATAGGCATAGCACCTGTTTCAGGTTTTGCACAAGGCTTAGAAAACGAAAGCTACGATTTTTATGCAAGCTTTAAGTCTGGAACCTACGGCATAGAAAATGTTCAGGCAAAAAATCTCTATATCACCACCGATGACGGAAGTGTCGGCATCCATGGAATGCTCCCAGCTGTTTTAACAGCCGATACCCTCAAGGAAAAAAAATACACCTTGCTCTACGCATGCGGTCCCCTCCCCATGCTCGCCTACCTGCAAAAAATCTGTCTCGAAGCAGGAGTACAAGCCTGGCTTAGCATGGAAGAAAAAATGGGCTGCGGAGTCGGAGCCTGCCTCGGTTGCACCATAAAAACAACAGAAGGCAATAGACAATGCTGTAAAGCCGGCCCCATCTTTCAAGGCGACAAACTTATTTTCTAAAGGATTTACTATGAACAATACACATTCCAAAACACAAATCGATACACATAGCAATACACGCAGGACATCTGAAAAACAAAAGGGCAGACACCAAAATTCCCAATCCGCGAATAGTCCTGTTGACCTCTCAGTCAATATAGCCGGTGTTCAGTTTAAAAATCCCGTCATCGCTGCCTCCGGCACTTTTGGCTTTGGGGAAGAATACGCACAACTTGTCAAAGTAGATGCACTCGGCGGCATTTGCTCAAAAGGACTCACCCTCGAAGCGAGACAGGGAAACACGGGAAAAAGATTACACGAAACCGCGAGCGGCCTTATCAATTCTATCGGCTTAGAAAACCCTGGCATCGAAACCTTTATCAAACGGCAATTAAAAACCATGCTCTCATTTGATACCGTCAGCATCGCAAATCTTTCAGGCTCAACGATAGAAAGCTATGTCGAAGGCGCCCGCCTCCTCGACGAAACAGAAATCCCCATGATAGAACTCAATATATCCTGCCCCAATGTAAAGCAAGGCGGCATGGCATTTGGACTCGACCCCATTTCAGCAGCCGAGGTAACGACAGCGGTTCGTAAAGCAACGCGGAAACCCCTCATCGTAAAACTTTCTCCCAACGCTCCCAAGCTCCTCTCTGTTGCAGAAGCGGTACAAGAAAGCGGCGCAGATGCCTTAAGCCTCATCAACACCATCCAAGCAATGGCAATCAATATTGAGCGGGGTAAACCTGTTTTCAATAATGTAAAAGCAGGACTTGCCGGCCCTGCAATAAAACCCATTGCACTGAGCATGGTTTGGGATGTATGCAAAATGATGCAAGAAAAAAAAGAAAAGGATCGCATCCCCGTCATTGGACTCGGCGGCATACGCAACTGGATAGATGCAGTAGAATTTATCATGGCAGGAGCAAGCGCCATACAAGTCGGCGTTGCAACTTTTGCCAACCCTCAAGCTATGGAAGAAATCATAGCGGGCATTGAAACCTTTATGAAGAGAAAAAACTATACGACAATAGAAGACTTTAGAGGTCTCGCCCTAGAATAGAAAGAAAGAAACAGAGGAGAGCTGTTTTTTTTATTTTCCTGAAAGCTCTTTGCTTTTTTCTTCTAGCAATAAAACTATCTTATCTTGCGCTAGATTTTCTTTTATCTGTTTTTGCATTATCTCAACAAAGACAGAACCCGCAACGATTGCTTCAACATGTGGGGCCAATAATTCTGCTTGACTTTTTTCAACAATGCCAAAACCTGCAAGCACTTTTATCCCGCGATTTTTTAAGCCATCTAAAAACACAATTGTCTCATCCGCTATTTCTGTTTTACTCCCCGTAATACCTTTACGAATTGCACAATAAACCAAGGTAAAACCACAGGCCAAAATTCTCTCTAAGCGCTCTTCACTCATACTTGTTGTTATTACAGGAATATATAAAAGTCCTTGCGCTTCTGCAAAATCGATGAGTCCCTCGTTGCTATCAAAAGGAAGATCTGGAACAATAAAGCCACTAACTCCCACCGCCTTTGATTCTAAAACAAAGGACTCCAGGCCGTACGAAACAAGAATAGATGCGTAACTCATAAGATAAATACAAAGCTTTGGAAAGGCTTCATGTATACTTTTAATAAAAGCAAAACAATCCTTAACGCGCACCCCTGCTGCGATTGTTTGTGCACAAGCCTCTTGTATAAGAGGACCGTCAGCACTTGGATCGCTAAAAGGAATTTGAATTTCTAAAATTTCCGCCCCACCTTCAACTAATGCCTGAGCATAGAGAAGAGCTGCTTCTTTATTTGGATAAAGAGCAATCTGATGCGCCATTAGTTTTATTTTTTGTTTCATGCTTCTTCTCCCATTTGCATTTTCATATCATGAACATCCGTCCCTGTTTCCAATCGTGCCAATTCATTTTGCAAAAACAGCTTCCACTGATCTGCACGAAAAACAGGAGCACTAATAAATAAGTCTTTATCACCTCTGCCTGACATATTCACCACGACAACTTCGTTAGCCTTCATAGTCTTTGCAATTGTCAAGGCCGCCGCAGCAGCATGGGCAGATTCAAGCGCAAATAAAAGCCCCTCGTTTTGTGCAAATAATTGTAAGGCATCTAAGGCTTCCCTATCTCCTACACTCGTAAATTCTATCCGCCCCTCTTCTCCAAGCAAGGCAAGTTCTGGACCAATCCCCGTATAATCTAAACCAGCAGAAATTGAATAAGTATTTCGAACCTGCCCATCTTCATCTACTAAAAACTTTGACTTATACCCATGCACAATACTCGTTCGAGCACTACCCTTCATGCGAACAGCATTTTCACCCAAACCCGGTCCCTTACCGCCGGCTTCAACAGCAATTAAACGAGGGCTTTTCTCTGCAATAAAGGGCGCAAAAAAACCAATTGCATTTGAGCCGCCTCCAACACAGGCAACGAGGGCTTGTATAGAAAGATTTTTCTCCATGCTTTGTTTTTGCACCTCCTTCCCTATGACAGTTTGAAAAAACTTTACCATTTCTGGATAGGGCGCAGGACCAAGGGCTGAACCAATGACATAGTGCGTATGCTCAAAACTACTTGCCCAGTCGCGCATCGCTTCATTTATAGCATCTTTTAAAGTGCGAGCACCAGTCTTTACAGAAATAACCTTTGCCCCATACATTTCCATAGCACAGACATTTGGCTGTTGCCTCAAGACATCAACCTCGCCCATATATACTGTGCATTCCATTCCCAAACGTGCACAAGTCGCAGCCGTTGCAAGCCCATGCTGCCCCGCCCCCGTCTCTGCAATAATTCGAGTCTTTCCCATTTTTTTTGCAAGAAGCACTTGCCCCACCGCATTATTTATTTTATGAGCACCAGTATGTGCAAAGCCTTCTGCCTTTATATAGATTTTTGCCCCTCCATTTTCCCGTGAGGTTTTTTCTGCAAATAACAAGGGAGTTGGTCGCCCAATAAAATCTCTTCGTAGCTCTTCGAGCTCAGTTAAAAACGTATAATCCTGACTTTGCTTTCTAAAAGCCTTCTCTAGTTCATCAATCGGACGGCGAATTATTTCTGCAACAAAACTCCCTCCATACATTCCGTAAAATCCATCTGCCTTTTCTTTATTCATATCTACCTCTTTAAAAATTGACAAATACAAAAACGTCTTTTAGCCCTATAGAGCTAAAACGGTCTCTATCTTTTCCTTTTCTTTTCGCCCAACTATCGCCCCTTCCGTAGCGCGAGCAAAGTCTAGCAACTCAATGTCAAGCTGCTCATTATAAAGCAAAACTAATTCTTCGCTCAAACCACCAGCGAGCCAAAGCGGGCTTTCAACTTTTTCTAAAATCTTTATGTACTCTACGATTCCCTCTTTTTGTTTTTCTTCTGTGTTTTTTGAATTGCTTACTTTCTTCCTATCTATAAGCACACGAAATTCACCGAGGTCTTGCAATCGACTTAAAGCACGGAGGTCAGCCTCATCTTCAAGCGCGATCGCAGTGTAGTAGGCAATATTTTTTTTTCGTAAACCTTCTAATACCTTTACCAACTTTTTTTTATGTGCTACATGAAAAACTTCAAGGTCATGTATTTGTAAAACATCAAGATAACCATGACGCAAAAGAGATAGGGTCTGCCTCCATTCTTTTGAATAAAGCTCTGTTACAACACCAACACGCAAAAGTTTTTTATCTTGAGAATATTTTTTATAGATATCAGTCTTTGCTAAAGTCTCTAGCAGTTCCTTTGAGGCTTTACGTTTTGTTTTCTTTGAAAAAATAAAACCAAGTATTTCTACGCCCTCTTCAATCGCCATAAGCACATCGTCAAGATGCGTAAAACCACATATTTTTTTTTGTATTTTCTTTTCTAAAAAACCATCTGCAAGAAAATGTTTCCAAAAAACAGAATCCCTCGTATTTTTTTCTTTTCCAAAACTCTCAGCTATTTTTTTTATTTCTTTTTTTTCCTTTACTGCAGTTTCTCCTATGAGTAATCCAAAAAATCCTAAGTGCGCTAAACGAGTTGCCATCTCTTTTGTTTTAATTCCAGACTCAAAAATAATCTTTGTCTTTTTTTTACTTAGATTTAAAAACCTTAGGGGCTTAAGCATATCTATTTTAAAGCTTTTTAAGTTCCGCGCATTAATTCCCAAAACAATTTTTTCTCGCAGGTTTAGAAAACCTTCTTTTTCAAGATGCTCTAAACAACTTTCATAAATTAAAAACTCTTCTTTAGTTCTCACTTCATATAAAACTGACAAGCCAAATCTAAGGGCTTCTTTCATCATCAGATAGGAATTCTCATAAAGTAAAACAGAGGCAATCAATAAAACAACATCTGCCCCGCAATAATAAGAAATAGCAATGTCTTCAACTGAGCTTAAAAAATCTTTTCGTAAGATAGCTACCCTTTTGTTTTTTTTATACACCTCATTTGAAACTGCAACTAAGTCTTTTAAACTTCCTTTAAAGAATTCCTCCTCTGTAAGCACCGATATTGCCTTTGCACCAAGAGAGATATATTCACTGGCCTTTGCCTTTATATCTAAATCTTTTGAAATCCACGCTTTTGACGGCGAAGCTCTTTTGATTTCGAGAATGAGTCCCCTATCCGGCATAAAAGGAATAACCGGTTTTTTTCTTTTTTCTGGAATCTTAAAGCCAAAGTTATAGCCTTTTTTTTCTATTGTTTTTTTTCGCTCTGCTACAATGAGATCGAGGATATTCTCAGTTTTTATATCACCACTATCTTCTATTCTATGCGCTTTCTTTTGCATTTGTTTCTTCCTGTATTTCTTTTACCTTTTCTTTTAGCCTACGGGAAATAATAGCTTCCTTTGCCATCTTATAGCCCTCTTCTATGCTCCCTGCTTTTTTACCAATGTACAAGGCAGCTCCCGCATTGAGAGAAACTGCTTCTACAATTGCCTTTAAGCCCCTTCCTTCCATAAGGTCAAATGCAAGCAAAGCATTTTCTTCAGCTGTTCCTCCGTCAAGTTCTTTTGCATCGCAGTTTTCAATTTCAAAATCTTTTGGATCCAGAAAATAGTTTTTTTCATTCCCGTCTTCATCAATTTCAAAGACAGCTGTTTTTTCACATGGAGATATTTCATCAAATCCATCCAAGCTGCAAACTACCATTACGCGTTTTGCACCCAAAAGTTTTGAAGCACGAGCTACTGGCTCAAGCAAGGATAGGTCATAGACGCCAAGCATTTGATAGGCCGCTCCTGCAGGATTTGACAAGGGGCCAATTAGATTCATAATTGTTTTAATACCGATAGCACGGCGAACAGGAGCTGCATGTTTCATCGCTGCGTGATACAAGGGAGCAAATAAAAACCCAAAATGTGTTTTTTTAATTGCTCGTGCGGTATCCTCAGCTGATGTATCTATTTTAATACCTAAGGCTTCATAAAAATCAGCTGAGCCACTTTTGCTGGACACCGCTCTGTTACCATGCTTTGCAATTGCCAAATCGCAACTCGATGCGAGGAGGGCAGCCATAGAAGATATATTAAAGCTTCCCTTGCTATCTCCACCTGTGCCAACAATATCTGTGAGCTCTCTCGTACCAATTTCAAGCGGTGCTTTTTTTCTATACAAGACAGCAGCACAACCAGCTATCTCTTCTTCTGAAGGCCCCTTTGCGGTTAAGGCGGTAAGTATGGCTGCCGTTTGTCTTTCGTCAAGACAACCATCTGTAAGATCTTCCATAAAAATTTCTGCACTGAGTCTATCTAAATCTTCTCCTGCACAAAGCCTTGTTACTATTTCTTGCACAGGCAGCGCCTCTCTTCTATAATTTAAAACAGATACAAAAAACTGCTTTTCATATTCTGAAGCATAGGATTCTGGATGAAATAAAACAGCTTCTATAGGCATCGTCTTGTGACGAAAGCCCATTATCTGTCCCTCATTTGTTTTGGCCGTTATTTCAAAATCCTTTGTAAGAGATTCTTCTTCTATATAAAAACAATTGTATAAAACAAAGTTTGCCTTATTCCCGATAGAACGAAACAAACCACGGCCATCAAGTTTAATTTCTTTTACCAAAGCTTGTTCTATTTTTTCTACCACCTTAATCTTTGCACCAAAACAATAGGCAAGAAATAAAAAACCACTATCTATACCAAGTAGCAATTTTTTATGTGCATAATAATCTACAACCTCTTTTAATCGAGCTAAGATATTTTTTCTTTCATCACGCATCTTTGGAAACGAAAGCGATGCAAAAATCAAAATTTCTGGCTCCAGCACTTTTACTTGCTCAAGATCGATACTCTCTTCTTGGGCAAGAAAAACATCATGACGTGAATACTTTTTTATAGCATGAACAATGTTTTGTGTAGATTCATTATTATTATCAATTATTAAAACCATTTTACACCTCCTTATTTTATTCTGTCGTCTCAAAAATATGAGAAAAAGCAGATAGCTTTTCATTTGTTTCTTCCCATTCACGCTCTTCATCAGAAGCAAAAACAATACCACCACCCGCCTGCATAGTCCATATTTTTCCCTGCTTAAGCGCCGAACGAATTGCAATGCAAAAATCTAAATCCCCCGATGACTGCATATAACCCACAGCTCCTGCATAAAAATTCCTTTTACTTGATTCAAGTTTTGAAATAAGCTCCATTACTTTTTTCTTTGGAGAACCGCTGACTGTCCCCGCAGGAAAAGTAGCTCGAAACACATCTGTGCTATTTATATTTTTATTAAGCTTTCCCCTTACTTCGGAGACAAGATGGATAACATGACTGTAAAACTCTGGCTTTTGAAATGAACTAAGCTCAACTGTACCGGGGATACAAACACGGGATAAATCACCACGCGCAAGATCAACAAGCATAAGATGCTCAGCCTTTTCTTTTGGATCATTTTCCAACAGCTCTTTTTGCATTTCATCTTCGTCTCTATTTTTTCCTCGCTTCTTTGTACCCGCTATCGGACGAATGGTCGCAAATCCATTCTCCACCCGCACGACAGATTCGGGAGACGCTCCTATCAACTGAAACGAAGAAAAGTCAATATAAAACATGTAGGGCGAAGGATTAAGAGAGCGCAGCCTACGATACGCTTCAAGTGCATCAAGCTCACTTTCAAACTCTAACCTCCTTGACGGCACCGCTTGCACAACTTCCCCTTCTCGAATAAGGTCTTTTATTTTAAAAACATTTTTACAATATTCTTTTTTAGATGCATCAATATTTGTCAGTATGCGATAATCAGATTTTGACTCGGCTTTCGCAAGATAAGTAAAATCAAGATTTTCAATGCGTTCTTTAACTTCAAAGACTTTTTTTTCTAAATCAATTTCGCTTTCATTGTAATTTAAACCGATAATATGAATAATTTCTTTAAAGTGATCAAAAACAAGATAGATATGCCCAACAATGAACAAAGACTCTGGCATACCGAGGTCATCCTTTTGCCCTGAAAAATCTATGCCATATGTTCTTTGAACAAACTCATAGGATATATAGCCTATTCCACTGCCCGGAAGAGGAATACCATCTTGAGCAGGCTCATTTTGATTCGCTATGTAAGAGAGCAAATCTAAAATATCATAGGGTGCCTGTTTATTCTCTGGTGCTAAAAAATCACTTTGTTCAAGCCGTTTTTTTTCACTACCATGTAAAAAATAAATGCCCGAGTTATCTTGCATAAGTCGAAAAGCTTCTTCGAGCAAGAGAATAGAATAGCGAGCCCTTCCCTGCGTAAAAGAAGCCGACTCTAAAATAGCCTTTGCATTCAATTTTTTTAGCAAAGAAAAGGGCGTAAATCGCTCTCCTGGCAAACGTATATGTATAGCATCTCTTCGTTTCATTTTTCCTCCATTGCGCTATGTTTCTACATACAGTAACACACGCAATGATACTATACACAGAAACAAAAAGCCTGTCAAGTTATTTTTGAGAAAAAACGTATACAAAATTTTAGCTTAAATATAATCTGAGCAATGTATCTACTTGACCAAACCGACAGCCTATTGTTATACTTGGGTTGTCGGACAAAGAGAAACTACTTAGTAGACTATTTTTTTTACTTTGGGGATTTCATGGCGACGATAAAAATGGCTTCGTATCAAAAAATTGCATTGAGTATTGCGCAAGATATTGTCGATGGCAAATATGCGGTGGGAGAAAAACTTTCTGGTCGCTCAACGCTTGCAAGTCGATACAAGGTTTCATCCGAAACGATTCGTAAGGCAATGGCAGTTTTGCAGGATGTCCAGGTTGTATCGATAAAACCGAGTAGCGGCATTTGTATACAATCGGCACTAAAGGCAAAGGCTTTTTTAGAGCAATACACAAGTGCGCATTCGATTAAGGAACTTCGAAACGACTTGCTTGAATGGCTGCAACGACAAAAGCAAGAGACTGATGCGATGCGTTCGACCATGCGAAAATTGCTCGACATGACAGAACGACAAGAGGCGATAAGTCCCTTTACTCCTTTCACCTTCAAATTGCTTGCTTCAATGAATCATATAGGACAAACAAGTTCTGACTTGCAATTTTGGCAAGTAACTGGTGCAACGATAATTGCTATTCTACGAGGGGATGAAATGCTTTTATCTCCCGGACCCTATGCTGAGTTTTTAGAAGGCGATCTATTGTATTTTATCGGACCAAAGGAATCCTATGAACGCGTAAAAAATCTCTTTGTGAATTAACGTTGATGCAAACAACAGACTTTTGTATTGACTCATTACTATCCATGCTATGTGCTTGAACAATATGTTCAGATTTTCAAAACAGGAGAAGAAAATGAAAAGCATTACAAAGGGCTCTCTTATTTTTATTGGGCTTATTTTAACACTGAGTTTTTTTATCGGTTGTACTACCGAAGAAAAAAAGACAATCATCTTTGCGGATCCCGGCTGGGATTCCGTGCAATTACACAACGAGGTGGCAGGTTTCATTGCCATCCACGCCTACGGCTACGACTCATGGCAACAAATCACCGGAACAACACCGATTACTCACGAGGGTACAATTAAGGGTGAAATCGATGTGCACTTAGAAGAGTGGACAGATAATATTGCCTCATACACAGCAGACCGTGATGCAGGAAAACTGAAAGAAATGGGCGTAAACTTTGATGACAATATGCAAGGCTTTTATGTGCCACGCTATGTTATCGAAGGTGATGCGAGTCGAGGAATTGAGGCGTCTGCACCAAACTTAAAAACCGTACAAGACCTTGCGCTCTATCCAGATGTTTTTCAAGACCCAGAAAACAAAACGAAGGGTAGAATATATGGCTCTATCCCTGGCTGGGAAATCGATACCATCATGTTCAACAAATACGAATATTATGGCTTAGACGAAAATTTTATCTACTTTAGACCAGGCTCTGATGCGGCTCTTGCTGCCGCCTTCACCTCTGCCATCGACAAGGGTCAAGCAATCGTAGGATATTACTGGGAACCAACCTGGCTCATGGGACTCTACGACCTCGTCTTACTCGAAGACGCCCCCTATATCGATGAGGAAAGCTATATGGCAGGAAAAACAGAATGCCCTGCTGTCGTTTGTACCACAGCGGTAAGCAATGCCTTTTATGAAAAAGATCCAGCCTTTTGTAACGAATTTGTTGCAAACTACAAAACCAGCAGCGCCCTTATTTCTGAAGCACTTGCCTACATGAGCAACAATAATGCCTCTGCAGCAGAAACAGCGCTCTGGCTTATGAAAACCTACGATAATTTACTCGACCTCTGGCTCCCAGAAGATAAGGCAGCGCTTGTTCGACAAGCTCTCTAACCCTACTCATTTGAAAACGCTTGATACCTACGTTTGTAGCAAGCGTTTTCTTTTTTCTAACAATAAGGAGAAAATATGAAATGGTTAATAGATTTTCCATTTGAAATTACAATCAATAAAAAAGCCATAGACAGCGCAGTTCGTGCATTTAGCGTAAAACACGATGCTTTTTTTTCAGCCATAACCTCGGGCTTAAATGGTCTCATAGGCGGAATCCACAGCCTCTTAAACATTATCCCCTGGTGGCTTTTTATCCTCGCAATTTTTTTTGCGGGATGGAAGAGCACCGGAAAACTTAAAAACGGCATTTTTTTTGCCCTCGCTATAACAGTCATCGGCATCGCCGGACTTTGGGCACTTATGCTCGAAACACTTTCAATCATAATCGCCGCAGTTATTATATCGCTTTTTTTTGGCTTACCACTCGGCATTCTCTTGGCACAATTCGACAGAGCTGAAAAAATTGCACGCCCTGTTTTAGATACAATGCAAACAATGCCCGTCTTTGTCTACCTCATCCCCGCACTTTTATTTTTTGGCTTAGGAAAAGCTCCCGCAGTTATCGCAACAACAATTTACGCCATCGTACCGGTAATTCGACTTACGAGTTTAGGAATTCGACAAGTTGATAAGGAAGTAGTAGAGGCGGCAAAAGCCTTTGGCTCAACAGGAGTGCAAACACTTATCAAGGTGCAAATTCCACAAGCAAAAGCTACCATTATGACAGGCGTAAATCAAACCCTCATGATGGCAATGGCAATGGTTGTAACCTGCTCCATGATTGGTGCTTCAGGCTTAGGCATGGAAGTACTTATGGGAGTACAAAGAATAGAAATAGGACGTGGACTCATAGCAGGAATCGCAGTAGTCATTCTCGCAATTGTACTCGACCGCATAACACAGGGCATTGCCGAAAAAGGACAGACAAATGGAAAACAATGATACTAAAATAATACTCGAAGCAAAAAAAGTTTCAAAACTCTACGGCTTAAACAAAGGCGATGCAATAAAACTTTTGCAAAAAGGTGCAACAAAGGAAGAAGTCCTAAAAAAAACAGGCGTCTCAGTTGCCCTTTGGAATGCATCCTTCGATGTAAAAGAAGGCGAAATCTTTGTACTCATCGGACTCTCCGGCTCAGGAAAATCTACCATGGTACGCTGCCTAAACCGACTCAATAAACCAAGTTCAGGTGAAATCTTTTTCAAAGGAAAAAAAATACAAAGCTTTACAAAAAAAGAACTACAAGACTATAGACGAAATCATATCGCTATGGTCTTTCAAAGTTTTGGCCTTATGTCTCACAGAGATGTACTTTCAAACGTAGTCTACGGTCTTGAAATAAAAGGCGTAGGAAAAGAAGAACGTGAAGAAAAAGCACAGGAAATAATCGAAATGGTTGGGCTCTCAGGCTTTGAACACCACCCCATCACAAGCCTTTCAGGCGGCATGAGTCAACGCGTAGGTATAGCACGCGCCCTTGCAACCGACCCAGAAATTTTATTGATGGACGAACCCTTTTCTGCCCTCGACCCACTCGTACGTAAAGAAATGCAGTTTGAACTTTTATCGATACAAAAAAAATTAAAAAAGACCGTTGTTTTTATTACCCACGATATTAACGAAGCCTTTAAACTCGGCGACCGCGTCGGCATAATGAAAGACGGAAAAATTGTCCAGATAGACAGCCCCGAAGAAATGTCCACCCATCCTGCCGACAGCTACGTGGAAGATTTTATAGAAGGCGCTGATAAAAGCCAGGTGCTCACCGTAAAAAATGTAATGATAAAACCACGCTCCCTGGTAAAAGAAAGAGACTCCCTTAAAACAGCCTTACGACAAATGCGCTCAAACGACGTCTCATCAGTTTATTGCGTTGATAACGACATGCATTTTTTAGGCATTGTATTGATTAACGATGTCATACAAGCGATGCAAGAAAACAAAGCGCTAAAAGAAATTATTATTTCAGATATAGAAACAACAAGCGAAGACACCGCAATTAGCGAAATCATTCCCATAGCAAGTGAAACCCGTTATCCTATCGCAGTCTTGGACGAAGAGAAAAAACTCAAAGGCTTAGTGAGCAAGGCAACCATTTTATCTTCAGTGCATTAAACCAGAAATCGATATAGGCTAAAAAAAGTAGTAACCAATATACGAAAAAGCATAAAAAGTGTATGGTAGGAAAATGAATACTCTTTTACTAGCCTATGACTCTTGCCGCCTCTGTCCCCATGATTGCAAGGTAAACCGCAACAAGGGCGAACTCGGCATCTGTGGCGAAAGCGCAGAACTTCGCCTTGCCTTTGCTGGCCTTCACTTTGGAGAAGAACCCCTCATAACAGGAGGAGGCGGCTCAGGCACAATCTTTGTAAGCGGCTGCAATTTAGGCTGTGCCTTTTGCCAAAACTTTCAAATCTCGCAAGAAAAAATGGGCTCCGTCGTAAGCACCGAAGACTTTGCAACAATCTGCCTCAAACTAGAAAAAGAAGGGGCAGAAAATATAAACATCGTTACCGGAAGCCACGCAATTCCTGCCCTCGCCCTTGGCTTAAAAGAAGCAAAAAAAAAGGGACTAAGCATTCCCGTATGCTGGAATAGCTCCGCCTACGAAAACGTCGAAGCCCTCGAACTCCTCAAAAACCTCGTCGATATTTGGCTACCCGACTTAAAAACCCTCGATGACGCCTTTAGCAGCCAAGCCTTTCGCGCAAAAAATTATCCAGAATATGCAAAAAAAGCAATATACTGGATGATGGAAAAAAGCAGGATCAAAATTCAAAACTCAACGATACAAAAAAAAGACAGCATACTAGAATTTGAAAGCCTCACACTTCCCAAGATGCTCCAAGGCCTTATCGTTCGCCACCTCATCCTCCCCAATCGACTTGAAGACAGCTTTTCCGTTATCCAATGGTTCAAAGAAAACATCGACACCAAGGGCTACCTCTCACTCATGAGCCAATACACACCTATTCGAGGAAGAGAGAAAAAAATCGATGCAATAAAACTCATGGAAAATAGATTTTTAGAAGAATACGAACTTGAAACCGCCTTTGACATCCTCGATTACTTTGAAATAGAAAACGGCTTTTACCAAGAACTAAACCCCAGCGATGACTGGCTCCCAGACTTTAATCAAACACAAACCTTCCCAAACGAACTCGCCAAACCACTCTGGCACTGGAAATATGGCTTTTTGTGATAGCTCTCGAGAAGCTGTTCGAGCTTATCCGTGCTCCCTTCTAGTTTTTCTTCTCATTTCATAGTACTTTATCTGTATGAATGTTTTAATTATCGGTGCAAGTAATAAAAAAGAGCGCTATGCGTACATGGCGATGGAGCGGTTGGAAAAAGCTGGTCATAGGGTTTTTCTTTTCAACCCAAAGCTGGACGAGATTGAGGGGCGGCCTGTTATACAAAGTCTCTCAAAAATCGATCAGCCTATCGACACTATTACGCTCTATCTCGGTCCACAAAACCTAGAAGCCTATGTCGATGAAATTCTTGCTTTAGAACCAAGACGTATTATTTCCAATCCTGGTACAGAAAATACTTTTTTGCCAGAAAAAGCAGCGGCGGCTGGCATACAGTACCTTGAAGCCTGCACTTTGGTGATGCTTTCAACAAAACAATTTTAAGCTTTTTCTATCTACCCTTATTCAATTTTTACACTATCGAGTAAAAAAAACAAAGCAAAATAATTGACAAAGAAGGCAACTTTATTGCATTATATAGAAGGAGGCATGTATGTCTAGAAAAAAAGTACTTATAATGGGTGCAGCAGGCCGAGATTTCCACAATTTCAACACCTACTACAGAAATAATCCAGAGTATGAGGTTGTTGCATTTACCGCAACACAAATCCCCGACATTGACGGGAGAAAATATCCTGCAGAGCTTGCAGGAGCCGATTTATATCCGAACGGAATTCCTATCTACAATGAGTCTGAACTTGCACGGCTTATTACAGAATTGGCGGTTCAAGAAGTTGTCTTCGCCTATAGTGATGTAACTTATCAATACATTATGAACCGGAGCGCAATGGTAAATGCCTTGGGTGCCGACTTTATTTTAATGGGCTATAACCGAACAAAAATCAAATCGACAAAGCCAGTTATTTCCATCTGTGCGGTTCGTACCGGTTGTGGAAAAAGCCAGACAACTCGCTTTATCTATGACATATTTAAAAAAATGGGAAAAAAAGTTGTTGCGATTCGACATCCCATGCCCTATGGCGATCTTGTTGCTCAAAAAGTGCAACGTTTTGCAGAGCTTTCTGACTTAGAAAAACACAAATGTACCATAGAAGAAATGGAAGAATACGAACCACATATCATCGCGGGAAATGTAATTTATTCAGGTGTTGATTATGAGGCCATTATTCGCGCGGCAGAAAAAGATGCAGACGGTGAGCCTGATGTTATTTTGTGGGATGGCGGGAATAACGACTTTCCGTTTTATGACTCTGACTTAAAAATCGTCATCGTCGATCCGCTACGACCAGGGCATGAGGTTTCGTATTATCCCGGTGAAGTAAATCTTTGCATGGCAGATATTATCGTTATAAATAAAATGGATAGCGCAAAGCCAGAGGATATAGCAACAGTAAAGGCCAATTGTCAACGGCTTAATCCAAAGGCGCTCATCATAGAAGCCGACAGCGCACTCACGGTAGATGGCTACATAAAAGGCAAGAAAGTTTTGATCGTGGAAGATGGTCCCACCCTCACCCACGGGGAAATGAAAATAGGGGCAGCAAGTGTCGCCGCTGAGCGTTTTGGTGTAGCAGAAATTGTTGACCCAAAACCCCATGCTGTTGGAAAAATTGCTTCAACCTATGAAAAATATCCCAACATAGGCAAGGGTATTTTACCTGCGATGGGCTATAGCGATGCACAGAAAAAAGATTTGGAGACAACAATCAATAAAATCGAGGCTGACCTTGTATTGAGCGGTACTCCTATCGATTTAGGGCGAGTCGTCAAAGTCAACAAACCAATAATAAATGTTGCTTACGAACTTGCACCACGCGGAGATGGCGCAAAACTACTTGAAGAAAGACTCGTCAAAAAACTCTTTGGCTAAAGAAAGCAAATATTAAAACTGGGCAACTTTTATTTCAAATCGTTGCCCTTTTTTTGTCAAAAAATTTTGCTTGTATTATCTTTATACTTGCTGTTATAATGAACACAAGAATATCTAAGAGTCCTATACTAAAATCATACTATTTAAAGCTCGAAAGCCTCTTTTATCCCCTTTCCACTATACTTTTTTTCTCTTTTATAGTATATTAAAACAGTAGGAAATAGTAAAATGTTTCCATCAATTACTATAAAGAAAAGACTATGGAGGTTTTTTATGACAACAAAAACATATCAATTGGAAACTCTTTCCTGCCCTTCTTGCGTTGCCAAAATTGAAGGCATGCTCAAAAAAACAAAGGGCATCAGTGAAAGTGAAGTTTTATTTAACACCTCTCGAGTGCGGGCTTCCTTTGATGAAGCAGAACTAAGCTCAGATCAAATAAAGAAAAACATCGCCGACCTCGGTTTTGTTGTATTAAACGAAAAATAAAACTCTTCTCTTCTCGCTTTTTTATAGCGAGAGGAGTTTTATTTTTAAAAATTAACCTTCCCATTATTTTTAGGAGACTCAATATGGCATCTTTTATTTCGCTTGTTCTAGGTAGAAGTGGCTCAAAGAAAGGGCGGCTTATACTTTCTGGAATTGTAAGCCTCATAGCCCTCGGTTTTAAAATTGCACTCAAGGATAATCACGAAAACGGCTACCATCTCATAACAATCATACTTATGATTTTGGCAACAGGCATTTCTGGTTTGCCCATCATGGCACGAGCCATTTCTTCTCTTCGCTATAAAATTGTTGCGATAGATTTACTCGTAACAATTGCGATCATCGGTGCTATTTTTATAGGAGAGTATTGGGAAGCTGCTGCGGTTTCATTTTTGTTCATGCTCGGAGAATGGCTTGAAGCGCGCACCATCGAAAAAACACGCTCTTCTATAAAAAGTCTGCTCGACCTCGCACCAGTAACCGCACGGGTAAAACGCAATGGCGCAGAACTCGAAATACCTGCAGAAGAAGTAGTCATAGGCGATGTGATTATCATAAAGCCAGGAGAAAAAATCCCTGCTGACGGTAAGGTTATAGAAGGATTTGCTTCGGTAAATCAGGCAGCTATAACCGGGGAGTCGATGCCACTCGAAAAAGAGCTTGGCTCATCAGTCTATTCTGGAACCATTGTCGAAAGTGGCTATATTATAATCGAGGCGGTAAAGGTTGGCGAAGACACAACCTTTGCAGGAATCCTACGCCTTGTAGAAGAAGCACAAGATAAAAAAGCAAAAACACAGAAGTTTTTAGAACGCTTTTCACGCTACTACACCCCAGGCATCATCCTCTTGAGCATTGCCGTCTACCTAATCACTAGAGATTTTCGCCTCGCACTTACCCTCCTCGTTATTTCCTGCCCCGGTGCCCTTGTTATATCCGCTCCTGTATCCATTGTTGCAGGAATTGGAAATGGCGCAAAACACGGCGTCCTCGTTAAAGGTGGAGAGGTAATGGAAAAACTTGGAACAGTTAAAGCCATAGCCTTCGATAAAACAGGCACGCTCACAAAGGGAAGAGCTGAAGTACAAAAAATACAGACAACAAGCGCTTTAAGCGAAACAGAAATCCTAGAGATCGCAGCCGTTGGAGAATCTTTTTCCGAACACCCCCTCGCAAAGGCTGTCCTTCGCATGGCAGATGTAAAACTCAAAAAAACCGATGCCGCGCTTCAACTCGACTCGCCTGAAAACCCCGAAATGATAATCGGGCAAGGCATCGTTTTTGGTCACAAAAATACAAAATATCGCATAGGAAATAGAAGCTTGTTTACAAGTCTTAAAACACAAGATGGCTCAAACCTAGAAGAGCTTCTCTCTAACGAAGAATCAGAGGGAAGAACCTGTATTATCCTCGGAACAGAAAATGAGGTACTCGGCTACCTCTCCATTGCCGACGAAATACGTCCAGAAGCAAAACAAATTATACGCGACTTAAAAAAACTGGGCTTAAAAAAGATTATTATGCTTACTGGGGACAATGAAAAAACTGCACAAGCTATTGCAAAAAACCTTGGGCTCAGTGCTGTCCATGCAGAATTACTTCCAGCGGATAAGGTCGATGCGCTCGAAAAAATAAAAAAAGACTATCCGCGAGTTGCAATGGTTGGCGACGGAGTAAACGACGCACCAGCGCTTGCAGCAAGCTTTGTTGGCATTGCCATGGGTGAAGAGGGAAGCGATGTTGCCATGGAAACTGCAGATATCGTTCTCATGACAAGTGATTTACAAAAACTTCGCTATGCAATGGGTTTAAGCCGTGCTACGGTAAAAAATATGAGACAAAACATTAGCTTTGCGCTTGCTGTAGCAGCCTTTCTCCTTGCTGGAGTGCTTATAAAAACCGTAAATCTTTCTCTCGGTATGCTCGTCCACGAAGCATCGGTTATTCTTGTTATAGTAAATGCAATACGCTTGTTAGCATACAAGGAGAGAAAAAGCTTTCTAGCAAAAGGCTAAATTACTTGACTGAACCAGTAAGCTCACTTATAATTGAGTAAAATGTGATTTTTCTACATAAAACACATGAAATAATGTGATTTAAGGGAGAAGTTATGGAAAGACTGCTCATGCGAAAATTGCTGAACTGGAAAAACTCCAAGTACAGAAAACCTCTTATTTTAAAAGGTGTACGTCAGGTCGGGAAGACCTGGCTACTCAAAGAGTTTGCAAAACGCCATTATGAAAATATAGCCTACTTTAACTTTGACGAACATCCAGAATATAAACAATTTTTTGAAAGCACCAAGGATGTGGATCGTATTCTACAAAATCTCATGATGGCAAGTGGCGAGCGTGTTAACCTAAGTAAGCCTGAGAACACACTCATTGTTTTTGATGAGATACAGGAATGTCCGAATGCATTAAACACATTGAAATATTTTTACGAAAACAAAGCTCATTACCATGTAGCCTGTGCAGGATCGCTTTTGGGAATAACATTGTCCAAACCCGTTTCCTTTCCGGTAGGCAAAGTCGATTTTTTAGAAATCACGCCAATGACCTTTACAGAGTTTTTATTAGCCAACGGAGACGCTAACTTTGTCGATTACATGGAAAACATGGATAGAATTGAATCAATTCCGGAGGCTTTTTTTAATCCATTGTATGAAAAACTTAAAATGTATTTTGTAACAGGCGGTATGCCGGAATCCGTTCGCTCTTGGACTCAAGACAGAGATGTAGATCTAATGCAGCAAGTCTTATCCAATATTCTAGGGGCATACGAACGCGATTTTTCTAAACACCCTGAACCCAAGGATTTTCCGAAAATTTCAATGATTTGGAAATCAATTCCTTCTCAGCTTGCAAGGGAAAATAAAAAATTTATCTATAAAGTTGTTAAAGAAGGAGCAAGAGCCAGAGAGTACGAAGATGCACTGCAATGGCTCTGCGATGCCAATTTAACTTATAAAATATATCGTAGTACAGCACCGGGGCTACCTCTTTCAGCCTATGACGATTTGTCTGCTTTTAAGTTATATATGGCGGATGTAGGTCTCTTGCGTAGACTCTCCTTTTTAGCTCCTTCTGCTTTCAGCGAGGGTAATAGATTGTTTGTAGAGTTTAAAGGCGCTTTAAGCGAAAATTATGTACTCCAGGCATTGCAAAACCAATTTGAAGCTATGCCGCGCTATTGGGCTATAGATGCCAGATACGAGCTGGATTTTTTAATCCAAAGAGAAAATGATATTTTTCCCGTTGAGGTCAAATCAGAAAGCAATGTAGAAAGTTTAAGCCTCAAAAAATACAAAGAAAAATATAAAGACAGGGTAAAACTACGTGTTCGGTTTTCATTACATAACCTCCGACTCGACAATGACTTATTAAATATTCCCTTATTTATGGCCGACCATACAGATAAGATTATTGGGATGGCATTGGAAAAAATTGACAAATCATAGCTGACTCAAGAAAATATGGTCAAAAATTCTTGAGTCAGAATGAAGTTTAAAAATCGCATTTCCAAAACAATTTTTTATTATGCTTTAGCAATATTCAATTTCCCTCTGCATCCAGTTTTATTTCAACTTAAAGCGAGATATTAAATTACTCACCACTTCAACATTTGTTTTGTTTGTTGCGCTTAGCTTATCAACTTCAAGCATGGATTTATGTATTTCTTCCATACCGATGAGGGTTTCTGTCATGCCAGCGCTCACCTCACTCGATATTTGTGAAATGCCGTCGAGATTTTTTTGAAGCGCCTTACTGTGGCTGTCCATATCGGCAGACATAGAACGGACCTTTTGCGTGATATTATTTATCTCGGTTGTTGCGATAAGCACTTCGTTTGTTCCTGCAGACTGTTCGGTGATGGAACCTAAAACCGCATCTTGCAATTCGGTTACATTTGCGATGCTCTTATTCATCGATTCGAAACTATCGGTTGCCTTTTCGGTATTTGAAACAACAGTATCAATAACGGTCTTAATTTTAGTTAAATTGCTTGCAATTTCTTTTGACTGCTCGCTTGAAGTTTCTGCAAGCTTACGGATTTCATCAGCAACAACTGCAAAGCCGCGTCCCGCATCTCCCGCATGAGCGGCTTCTATGGCAGCATTCATAGCCAGGAGGTTTGTTTGATCTGCAATAGAAGATATTACTTCGTTTGCTTCGAGCAAGAGTTCCGATTGTCTGTCAACTTCCTTGATATACTCACCCACCTCTTTTACCTGTGAGTAGGTTATATTTGACTCAGAAACCATCTCCTCAACGACACGGCTCATATTCTCCACAGAAAGTTTTTCCGAGCGAATGCTTGCAATCATCTCTTCAATACTTGCGCTACTTTCAGTGACGCTTGCGGCTTGTGACTCAATTAAGCCATGTAAGGAATCAAGTTGTTTGAAAAATTCGTTGAGTGAAGCAATAGCTGCTTCTATTTCGCCATCTTGAATCAAAACCTTATCACCAATGCTTTTTATAATTGTTGAGACTTCATTTTCAGCAGAAGCGGTTTGATGCATTTCTTCCGCAAGACTAGCACCCATACGCTCCAAGCCTTCTACCGCAAACTTTATATCTTTAAGCATATTCGAAAGAGTTGATGTAAATTTATTGAAGGACTCTGAAAGCTTCCCGATTTCATCAGAACTTTCGACAACAGACTCTATCGTTAAATCTCCTTCACCAGAGGCAATTGCCTGTAAGGTTTTTCCAATAACAAGTACTGGCCCACGTATGAGCCGTGTAAAGATAATACTCAAAACAAGAACGACAACTAAAATTATCACAAACTGAATAATAACAAAGAAGAGGGAACGTTCTTGTTGTGCAAGGGCCTTTGCGTTGATCTCTTGTACGTCGCCAATCTCTACTCGAATAAGATCTGTTATTTCAGCGATTGCGGCTGTTGTATAATCCCAGTATGAAGCGCTAAGAGTAGTATAGGTACCACTTTCATAATGCATCATAAGATCCGCTATTGCGCTATCAATGTCTTGTATGTTTTTGGAGTTTAATATTGTCTCATGCAAAGCCATATTATTTTTTGCAATTGTTAAACCCGGACTATTTAGATTAACCGTAGCACCCGCAAACATTTTCACAATCCCATAAGTGAGATTCCACGGCAAGGCTTTTTTTCCTTCAAAGGCAGAAACCCCATAGGCACGGATAAGTCCAAGACTTTCCTTTGCTTCAAGCAATACATTTAAACTCGAAAAACGCTTGCCTATACCTCCCTCAGTTTTATCAGAGGCAATCTGGTTTGCAATACCAACGAGCGAGGCAATAAGCTCACTATAATCCTGTGTTATTTCTATTGCAGACTGCGCATTGCTCGCAACCCCATTTCGTAAATCACGGATCCATCGCTCAACACCATCCACAGATTCACGTAAAGAATCCATATCATCATCGGAGTAAGTTGCAGAAGAAGTTGCATCTGCAGTTGCCGAAGCAGCTGAAGCGGCATCGGTGCTTGCTGTCGATACTGCATCAAGGCTTGCTGCCGTAACTGCATCGACATTTCGCGGCTTTACAGAAGAAATATTTTTTCGTGCCTTTCTCAAATTATCAAACCATGGTGAAATAAGTTCATCTGTTTTGGTCTGATAATGTTCGAGCTCAGCTTTAGTAACAATACCAGAAGCATAGCGACTCGCAGATCCCCGCTCGCTTTGTAATGCATCAACTAAATTTAAGTTTGCTGTATAAAATGCAATGTTTTTTTCTTGTGCATTATACACCTTCCAACTCATATAATCTTGGTATACAGACTGCACTCCTGCAACGAATAAAGAGAGCATTGGAACTGCTGCCAAAACAAGTAATTTTGTTCTCAAGGTAAGAGACTTGAACATAGTTTCTCCTCATGTTTTTAGTAATCAGTTTTCTTATTCACCGATTATCTTTATTAAAACTCTTTTGTTTCGTTTTCCGTCAAATTCATAATAAAAAATCTGCTCCCATGTTCCAAAGTCAAGCTGCCCTTTTGTAATGGCAACAACAGCCTCCCTTCCCATTATCGTTCTTTTTAGGTGCGCATCAGCATTATCTTCATAGCCATTGTGTTGATACTGGGAATAGGGTTTTTCTGGTGCGAGTTTTTCAAGCCATTTTTCATAATCATTATGTAAGCCACCTTCGTCATCGTTGATAAACACAGATGCGGTTATATTCATCGCGTTGACCAAAACCAAGCCCTCTTTTACCCCTGATTCATCAATCGCCTTTTGAACCTCTCCGCTGATATTAACCAAACCCCGACGAGAGGGAATATTAAAATGTAATTCTTTACGATATGATTTCATCCGAGAAGCCCCCTAAAAAATATATTTTAGCACTGGAATATAAAAACACAACAATGCCCCTATTTACATCCTATATCTAGAAACAGAGGATATATCAATAATTATATAGTATCTATTGAAAATCTGCAATAAAAAATAGAAGTCTGTCAATTCTAAGGGAAAATTTCGCCCCTTTTATACTAATGGTTACTAGCGAAAATTTTACCCCCTGATGGGTCTTTTTTTACAAAACAAGCTATTTTATGCTATACTTATACATATGAAACATGCACACAAGCTAAACAGCTTTCTTTTTATCACATCATTCTGCTTCTTTCTCTCCTGTGTAAGCGCTCCACCTAAGGCTTTTCACCTACAAAAAAGTAAAAAAGCAAAAACCGCTTCTTATTTTTGTCTTCCGGGAAGTGTCAAAATACTTCAAAACGAAATCCCTTCTCATGGATATGCTAACGAGATTGAACTACACAGTGCAAAAGGAGAAGCGGAATCAAGACAAATCCTTATAAGTGGAGGAGAAAAGGGTTTAGAAAACATTTCTGTTTCCTTCCAGTGGGAAGAGGCAAGCACAGACCTCCAAGTTGACTTAGGACTTATTGCTTATACACCAGTAAAAAAACCTGGACTGAGAAGCTTTTGGAAAAGAGCAGATTTCCCTGATCCAATATTAGACCTTAGGCCTTTTTCTATCGAAAAGAATAAGAATAGAATAGTCTACCTTACAACGAAGGTTTCGACAAAAACAAAACCTGGCATCTATAAAGCTTTTATCTATGTCAAATCGAATGAAGATTTGCTATGGACTATTCCCTTTCAAATAAAAGTGTATGACTTTGCACTTCCAAAAACAGCTCGCTTAAAAACCGCATTTTATTATTATTTTTCCGAAGCCAACGATGAGCGATACTATAATGGAGCTTGGACAAATGAAATGTCAGAGGCTATGTATAAAAAAGCGCTTGAATTTCGTTTCACTTCACCTCCTTCTCTTTCATGGAAAGAAAATGCAGCCAATAATGATTGGACAAGTTTTGATCAAAGGATAGAATATTGGCTTGATGCAGGTGCCACTGTTTTTGACCTACCAGTTTCGTTTCGTCGAACAACAAGCATCGAAGAGCTTCAAACAAAACACATTCCTCTTTTAGAGAAACTAGAAAAACATCTTATAGAAAAAAACTGGATAGATATGTGCTACATCTATTATTTTGATGAACCGAGTCTTTCTAGTATAAAAACAATAAAAGAACAGCTAAAACATATAAAAGAAAAAGTAGCACATCTAAAAATAATGTATGTATATGGTACAAATAGGGCTGGTGAAAAAGCCTTTGTAGACCTTGTGGATATTTGGATGCCCAATATCCATCAATACAAGGAGCCCTTCGCTAAAGAACGGCAAGCGGCAGGAGATGAAATGTGGATTTACACCTGTATAGGAAATATCCACCGACGACATCCCGATAACTTTCGAGTTGATTGGTATGGAGCCTCCCATAGGGCGCTCGGCCCATGGCTTTTTGCTCACGAAATTGACGGCTATCTCTACTGGAGAATAGATCGCTGGGTTTTTAATCCTTGGGAAACAGCTGAGACCTTTCCTTGGGCAAACGGAGACGGTATGATGTTCTACCCTAACCCTGACAAAAAAAGTCTCCCCCTCGCAAGCCTTCGCCTACATGCGATGAGAGACAGTTTTGAAGATTTTGACCTACTAACAATGCTCAAAGAAAAAGGAGAGAGGCGAGGTTATTTTACCGAAGAGGAAAAAGAACTTTTGAGTGTACAAGAACTCACCGACGGAAAGGTTTGGTTTGAAAAAGACGACAACTCCTACGATGTCTTCCATAAAAGGCTACTTGAAGCGCTTTGCCGCCCAGACTAAGAGAGCCTCTTTTGCAGAAGAAAAAGCAAGAGGTAGTTTCTCAATGTCCTGCGTCGAATTGATTTCAACCAATTCGTAGGCACTGACTTCTTCTGTGTCAACAGGAGAGAGCTTTGTAAGAATATCATAGGCGCAGTTTGCGGTGAAAAAAAGATCGCAGGTTTGATATACTATGTTTTTATGCTGGTACTCATTCGGAAAAGAGCAAAGATATCGTATTTGACAAGGAGTAATGCCCGTTTCCTCAATGCACTCGCGAATAGCTGCGTTTTCAGCACTTTCGTCGGGGTCTACAAAGCCACCTGGCAAAGCCAAAAGCCCCTTTCCTGGCTCCTTCCCTCGGCGTACTAAAACAAGGGCGTTCCCTACAAGAAGAATAATAGATGCTGACGTCGCAACATTAAAATAAAGTTCAAAATTGCAAAAAGCGCAGGTCCATTTTTTGCCTTCTTCAAACGAAATTGTTTTATTCCCACAGGCCGGGCATACTTTAAATAATTTTTTCATAGCAAGGTCCTCTTCCCGTATTATACCATATAAAAAGGAATAGGGATAAAAAAAGACAGCGAAAAAAATCGCTGCCTTAATTAAACTGCAAAAGAAAAAACTTAGCCTTCTATCTTTTTTTCAAAAAGATAACAGGTTCCTACAAAAAAGCCGATAGCCAAAAGACCTGTGATGCCAGCGGGTACCCATATAGAGGCTCGTCCAATACTTGAAAGAGCGAGTAAGGAGCGAACGCTTATGTCAAAAACAAAATAAATAAACACAATAGTTAAGATTTTTGGAAATTTTTTATGCTTGAACAATGCGGCAAATAAGGAAAAGGAAAAGTTAAAAACCATGGCAACATATGTCCCATATATGAGCATAATCGTAACAATTTGAATAAGAGCTGAAAAACGTTTTATAAAAATAAAATAATATATCGCTTTTAAGTTCCCAAGGAATGAGCCTGTTTTTAATACCGCAAAGAAATAATCCTTTGTCCCCCCAGGAACAGCTGCAATTAAACTAAGCCAAAAAAACATACATACTGCGTATAAAGCGAACTCAAGTAAAACCGTTAAAAAGGTTCCTCCAAAAATGCTATAACTTCGTCTCGGCAAGCTGAGTAAAAGATATTTTGTGTCTTGAAAAACCATAGATTTAATAAGCTTTATAAGTGAAGCAAGACAATAAATAGGGATTCCCATATAAATAGCCACAAAAGCGATCTGTAACCAGTATGTAAGTAAAGAACGACTACCTCCACCAAAGAGAGCATTTGCATTGCCAGAAACTAAAACGCTCAAACTTACCGTCGATAGAAGTATGAGATTTCCCAAAAATATTTTATATCGTGCTTTTATTTGTTGTCGAATAACTGCTTTCATTTTTCCCTCCTTATAAAAGTTCTTGAAATGTTTTTACAAACAAATCATTTATAGACAACCCGTGAGAACTGCGTAAATCTTCTGCATCGCCTGAAAGAATGATCTTTCCTTCATGGAGCATAAGCACTTCATCAAAGGTATTTTCAACATCGTGCACCAAATGTGAACTAATAATAATCGATGAATCTTCTGAATAGGTTTTTATAATTGTTGTTACAATACGCTCTCGAGCAACAGGATCTACTCCCCCAAGCGGTTCATCGAGCAAAAAAAGCCGTGCCCTTCTTGCAAAAATAAGCGAGAGATTAAGCTTTTCGATCATACCTTTTGACATAGCCTTTATACGGTGGTTTTTTGAAAGTTTCATAAAGTCCAAAAGCTCATCGCATTTTACCTTGTCAAAGTCAGTAAAAAAATCTGCATAAAAATCTATTGCATCATCAACCTTCATCGATGTAAACAAAGGATTCACATCCGATAAAAAAGCTGTTTGCCCCTTTGTTTCTACGCCGATAGAATTTCCCAAAATATGAGCTGTTCCTGCATTCGGGTGTTGTATCCCAGCAAGTACCTTTAGAAGCGTTGTTTTACCGCTTCCGTTTGGCCCCAACAAGCCTAAAATTTTCCCCTGTTCTAGTGTAAAACTGACATCATCTACGGCAATCTTCGAGCCATATTTTTTTGTAAGATTCTGCACTTCTAATAAATTTTTCATTAAAGAGTCTCCTTCTCTAAACGTTCTGAAACAAAGCCTATGATTTCCTCCGCGGTAAAACCTGAAGCCTTCATCTCTTCAACAAAATCGAGCACCAGATCTTGGCTGAGCTCTTTTTTTATTCTATCCTTCATTGTTTTATCTCCTACAATGTAGGTCCCCATTCCACGGCGTGTTTCAGTTAAACCTTCACGCTCCAGCTCTTGATAGGCTCTTGAAACGGTATTTGGATTAACCGAAAGTCTATCTGCAAGGTCTCGAACTGATGGAATCTTATCTTCGCCATTCAGTTCGCCTGTAATAATTTCTTTTTTTATATACCGCATTATTTGTTCATAAATCGGTATAGACCCAGTAAACTGCACAAGCACCTCCTTGAATTAGTGTATTATTAACTTAGCACACTAATTCAACAATATCAAGTCTTTTTTTAAATAATTTCCAAAATAAGGGTATAAGTATTGGATATTTATGCAAAGATAACTATACTGTCTGTATATTTTCACTTCTGCTGCATCGCGCAGAAAAAAAGGAGACAATAATGGAAGAAATTTTACAATTATTACAAGATGACGGACGCATTTCAATCGAGGACATGGCTGCCATGACCAAAAAAACAAGCGAAGAAGTTAAAGCAATTATGAAAAAGCTTGAAAACGATGGAACAATTGTAAAATACGCGGCCATTGTAAACACTGACAAACTCCTTAACAATGAAAACAGAGTGCGCGCTATTATCGAAGTGCAGGTTACACCCGAAAGAGAGCATGGCTTTGACGCAATAGCTGAGCGCATTTATCGATTCCCTGAAGTAAAGTCCCTTACACTCATGTCTGGTGGCTATGACTTGCAAATTATTATAGAAGGAAAATCCTTGCAAGAAGTTGCTTTTTTTGTTGCCCGAAAAGTTTCAGCGATTGAAGGGGTAAAAAGCACAAAAACACATTTTGTACTCAAAACCTATAAAGAAAACGATATTGTTTTAGTTGATCAAAAACGAGACCGACGTGAAGGGGTAACCGCATAATGAATGAACGAAAAGACAAATTCTCCACAAAAATGCTAGAAACACCGCCCTCTGGCATTAGGAAATTTTTTGACCTCATTATAGGTCGCGATGATATTATCTCACTCGGTGTTGGTGAGCCAGACTTTCCCACTCCTTGGCTTATGCGCGAAGAAGCCTATTATCACCTAGAACAGGGGCACACTTCCTACACATCAAACTGGGGCTTGCTCGAGCTACGAGAAGAAATTGCAAAATATCTACAAAAGTATAATCTTGATTATAACCCCAAAAAAGAAATTCTCGTTACTATAGGCGTTTCTGAAGCTGTCGATGCGGTGCTTCGTGCAATCCTAAATCCGCAGGATGAAATTATTATTTGTGAGCCCTGCTATGTTTCCTATCAACCACTTGCAGAACTCTGCGACACAAAGCTTATTCGCTTTGACACCTCAAATACAAACTTTTATCCAACCGCTGAAGAACTCGAAAAGGTGATAAGTCCCAAAACAAAGGCTATTATGCTTTGCTCGCCGAGCAATCCAACGGGAAAAATGATTCCCAAAGATGAACTTGAAAAAATAGCCAAGCTCGCACAAAAGCATAAAATTTGGGTGCTTTCTGACGAAGTCTATTCCGAACTCGTCTACGACGAAAATGCGCATTGTTCTATTGCTTCCTTTCCGGGCATGAAAGACTACGCGATTGTCCTAAACGGTTTTTCAAAAGCCTTTGCCATGACCGGTTGGAGAATCGGCTATGTTTGCTGCCCGCCCGATTTGATGGAGCAAGTCCACAAACTACACCAGTATTCGACGATTTGTGCACCGATTATGAGCCAATATGCAGCAGCAGAAGGTTTGCGAAGTGGTGCAAGCGAAGTTGAAAAAATGCGGCTTTCCTACCAACAAAGACGAAACCTTATGACAAGCAAGCTCGATGAAATGGATATTCCCTACATCGAACCAGAAGGCGCCTTCTACATTTTTGTCGACATACGAAAGACGGGCTTGAGCGCTGAAGATTTTGCAACAAAACTTATAAATGAATATCAGGTTGCGGTTGTGCCGGGTTCTGTTTTTGGCAAGGCTGGAGAAGGCTTTGTTCGTTGCTGTTACGCCACTGAAATAAAAAAACTAAAGATTGCGCTCGAACGAATAAAAAAAATGGTTCAAGACCTACAGCGAAAAAATAGCTAGGCAATACAAGAGTTTGCTTTCTTCTATACTTTCCTCGGTTAGAATTTTTTATAGGGAATAGAAGCCTCTAAGCGCCCATAGTAGTAGGGTGCGAGCTGATACTCTGCAAAATGAAAAATCAGATTTTTTTCAGTCAGTGTAAAGTAGGAAAAATTTTCTTTTTTCGGCTCTAAGCCCTCTTCAATCCAGTTGATAGCCAGTTCTGTATTATGCTTTGTATCTACCTGAGAAAAAATCTTTGGCTTGCTTAAGCGAGAAGCTACTTCTAAAAATTCTGCGAGTATTTTTTCGTTTTTCTTTGTCTTTTTCCCAATATATAGAGGTAGCGTATCGATGGTAATTTCTTTCCCTGTTTCTAAATCATAGTTAATGGGGAAAAGCATTGTGTAGCCGTGAGCGCCACCGGCATAAACGTAAACAGTTAGCAAACAGCTAAATATAGCATCGTCGAGTTGATAGAACTTCCAAGAAACAAAAAAGGGAAGCTTGTGAGTACCACCCCAGTCTTCTGCATATTCTCGAGCAATCTTAAGAAAACTTGTCCTTTGTGTCGCGATAATTCCATCGATATGGGCATTTATTTTTTTTGCATACGGAACTGAGTCTTTCAACAGAGGTTTTTCAATCTCTATTTCATAATAATGTGTATTTTCTGTTTCGCGTTTTTGTGAAAGTTCAAGCTTCTGTGTACTTTGACAACTAAAAAAAAGAAAGAGAGAAAAAATACTCATGAGGACTAAAAAAAACTGCTTCATGTTTTTATTATAGCATATTTTGTATAAAACAGGTATTATATTTTTTATGATTCTTTTGGAAGCAAACGATATTTCCTATACCTATCCGCATATGAAAAAAAAGGCGCTCGATTCTGTTTCGCTAGAAATCTACTCAGCTTCCTATACAGCCATTCTCGGGGAAAACGGCTCGGGAAAAAGCACACTTGGAAAGATTTTAGCGGGTATCTTAGTCGCAGATTCTGGAAGCATTATTGCTCATGAAAAACCCATAGGAATAGTCTTTCAATCACCGAAACATCAAATAATTGCAGGAGAAGTTTTAAAAGACAGCTCCCTCGGTCCAGAAAATATGGGAAAAAGTAGAAAAGACGCAAAAAAAATCGCCCGAGAAGCACTCAAAGAAATAGGTCTTGCAGAAAAAATGGATGCAAACACCCTCTCACTCTCCCTAGGGCAAATGCAAAAACTAGCAATGGCAGGAATTATCGCCCTCTCTCCGAAAATAATTATTTTTGACGAAGCACTTTCCATGATTGATCCCGGTGGACGGCAAGAAATACTCGCACTCATCGACGACTTGCACGAAAGGGGAAAAACAATTATAAGCATAACGCACGACGAAGATGAGGCAAAAAAAGCAGAACACATTTATTTTATGCAAGAGGGAAAAATACAGTCAATAATCGATAAAAAAGACTTTGACAACGATGCCGACTTACGAGCTTTTTTTCATTACCCCTTGGATACAAAACAAAAGCAGGCAATAAAAGAGGATAAAAAAAAGCCTACGATCTCAATTGACTCTGTATCATTTTCCTATCAAAATGCAAAACAAAAAACTGAAAAAGGCAAAGATTTTTTTCAAAACCTCTCTCTGCAATTTTGCTCATCCTCATTGACTGCAATAATGGGACCCTCTGGCTCCGGAAAAACAACGCTTTTTGAACTCATCGCTGGCTTACTCGAAGCAAAGGATGGAGAAATTCTCTCATCTGGGAGGGTTTCCCTTTCCTTGCAAGATGCAAATGCAGCCTTGTTCGAAGAATTTGCTGTAGATGATGTTGCCTTTGGGCCACGCAATCAAGGGCTTAAAGGAAAAGAACTCTTGGAACGAGTGCAAAAGGCAATGGCTCTTGTCAACTTAGACTACGAAGTATTTAAGGACAAAAAAACCTTAGCCCTATCTGGCGGACAAAAAAGAAAGCTTTCTCTCGCCGGCATCATCGCCCTTGATAGCGACATTCTTCTTTTTGATGAGCCAACAGCCGGGCTTGACCCCAAAAGTCGCTCTGAAATTATAGCAACGATGAAGAACCTTGCCGATGCGGGTAAAACCGTCATCTTTTCTACACATCGAAAAGAGGAAGGAGGCTTTGCAGACAGACTCATCTTGCTAGAAGAAGGCACAGTCATTTACGATGAAGCGCCTTCTAAAATAAGGCAAGAAGAAAAAGAAGGACTCAAAACAGTAAAACGCTCTGAGGGAAAAATACTCGCTGGCTTACAAAGAGGCATTGGCAGCGATTATATGAAAAAAAACACCGCCCTTCACAAGGCAAAACCGCTTCCCTCTTTTTTACTTTTTCTCGGTCTCTTTATTTTTGGCATTGCCTTACAAAGCCCGAAAAGTCTCGGCGCGCTTTCTCTTTTCTCAATCCTCTATGCAATTATTTCACAGTTCCCCCTAAAAAAAATAATAAAGCGTATTTTCTTGGTACTTCCCTGGATAGCCCTCCTCTTGTTTTTTCAAATACTTTTTTTTGGCACAAGACCTGGCGACATAGTCTACACAAGCATTTCCTTTTTTTCAAAATGGACGCTTTCTCTTACAAGTGCAAAAATAGAACTTTGTATAAAAACCTTTTTGCATTTTTTTAACGTACTCATAGCACTCTCCGTATATAATTTTACAAAAACTGAAACAGAAATCATAGAAGGCTTTGAAGATTTTTTGAAACCCCTCAGCTACATAAAACTACCGGTAAAATATATCAAGCTTTTATTTTTATTGGTTTTTCGTTTTATCCCCTTGCTCCTCGATGAAGCCGCATCGATTCTAAAAACACAGATTATCCGTGAAGGCATAAAAGAAACAAAGGGGCTCTTTAAAACGGTAAAAATATTTCTACCCTTATTTATCCCCCTTGTTTTACAAACAATACGGCGAGCAGAATATTTAAGCGATGCGCTTATCACACGGCAGTATTAAAAAAAATCGTCGCAATCTTTTCGCTTTTGTTTCCTTTTTCCGTTTGAATTGTTATATTAATAATAACAGGGAAATATAATACAGCCTGTTTACAGAGTAAAATTTTTTAGGAGCACAAATGACAAAGAAAAAAATTGCAAGCCTACTTTTAAGTAGTGTTTTAATGATTAGCCTTTTTGCAGCAGGTTCAAGCGATACAAAAAACACCATCGCCGTTATGGGAAATGCTTCTGTTATCGTCGATTCCGACATAGCACATATTCGCGTTTCAGTTTTAACAACGGATGCAGATGCTTCTCTTTCTGCACAAAAAAATGCTGAGCTTATGACAAGGGTACAAGATGCACTCATCAAAATAGGTTTAACAAAGGCTGATTTTGCAACGTCGAATTATTCCATCTACGAAAACAAGCCATACAATTCAAAAGATGGGAGCTATGGCCCTCCCGAGTATCGCACTTCAAATAATCTAAGTGTAACAGTAAAAGATGTTTCCAAAACAGGGCTCGTAATCGATACCGCTTTAAAGGCAGGTGCAAATCAACTTTCTTCCTTGAGTTTTTCATCGAGTAAAATTGCAGAAGCCTACGATGAAGCACGCATACAAGCTATCAAAGATGCACAAAAAAAAGCAGAGGTCCTCGCAAGGGAGGCTGGTCGCAAACTCGGCAAGGCAATTATCATTGAAGAAAGCCATACCTATGCAGAACCTATCGCCTATGCGGGAGTTATGATGATGAAAGAAGCACGAGCAGATACACCCATTGTTGCCGAAGATAGCACCGCGACATATGCAGTAAGAGTTGTTTTTGAATTAAAATAATCATAACAAATATTTTTTTAGTTTAGACTTAGCATTCGATAAAAGTGTATCTCGCCTTTATCGAATGTCTATAAAACGTTTTCCAAATTTCTTCCGAAGGTCTATCAAACCTTTATCGAATTTCTACCGAACATCTATGCTAATCTCTGCATTTTCAAAACCGCAGATCACTTCTAAAATATTTTGTCCTTCCCTCAATGGTAGATACCACACAAAGGGTCTCTCTTTTTTCGAAATAAAAATACCGTTTACAAAGAGGCTGGCCTCGTCTTCTCCTCCTCCGGCAACTTCAACCTTTATCGATTGTGATGACTCGCTCATACCTCTATCCAAAATAAATCGTGCCCTGTCCAAGGGATATAAAAAACGCAAAGCGCTGGAGCTAAACAAGCTGCCTTGTAAATTGGGAGAGGCAAACCATCTTTGAAACTCATCAGGATAGCGAATCGCTATGCTATTGCTTGCAAGGTTTAGATAATGCCAGGAACAAGACTCACTCGATTCATCGCCGCTTAAGCAAAATTCTTCTACGAGATTTTTGCAGTAAGGAGAGGGACTCATTCCAGAAAGCGCACAAAGATATTTTTTTTGAAAGTGAAGCGGTTCATTAAAAGCCATTTCCTCACCGCCCTTTGTAAGCCGCTCTTCTTCGAGTATATCTAAAAGGCTTCGCACTATTTTTGCAGGAATAGAGCTTCCTGTTTCGCCTAGAACTGTTTCACCGCTTAGGTTTCCCATCCAGGCTCCAACGGTAAATGCAGGTGTTGCCCCCAAGGCTAAGATATTTTGAAACTGATTTGAAGTTCCTGTTTTAAAAATTGCAGGATAGGGAGTGTCAAAAACTTTTGGGAAACCAAAACCGAGAGAGCGCGCTTCCTTATCCGATAGCATATCTGCAATTATATTTGCGGTATCAGATGAAAAAACAGCGACTTTTTTTTCAAGCTTTTTTACTTCACTTTTTTTTGCTTTATTGTTTTTCTCTTCGCGATTTTCCAGCATATAGGCCCTCGGTTTTATAAGCTCTCCTTCATTTGCAAAAACCGAGAAAGCCCGCACAAGTTCAAACAAGCTTACTTCCGCACTGCCAAGCGCCATCGACAAACCTTGGCTACCTCGAACATCACGAAGAGATTCAAAGCCTAGGTCTAAAAGTTTTTCTACATAATCATCGATACCCAGTCGCCATAAAAGATAGACCGCAGGTATATTTAAACTTGAAGCCAAAGAGGTTCTAAAAAGTTGCGGACCATTAAAGCGATTATTAAAATTTTGTGGAACATAAACCTCTTCGCCTCCAAAATCCATGGGAACATCGGGAAGAACCGTCGCAGGAGAAAAGCCGCGTTCAAGAGCAAGGGCATATAAAAATGCCTTCATCGTACTACCTGCTTGATTGCGCGTTAAAACCCCGTCGACCTGCCCGTCAAAACTATCGTACCAATCTTTATTTCCAAGCCAAACAAGTATTTCTCCCGTGCGATTATCAATTGCAAAAACAGCGCCGTTTGAAATCCGTGCGTAATCATAGTCTTGTATCGATTGCAAAAGAAGATTTTGTGCGATGTCGTTGAGATTTTTATCGATCGATACAAAAAGCTCTGGCGGGAAGCGAGATTCCTGACTTATAAGATACTGCAAAAAATGTGGCGCTTCGTTCGGATAGCGATACTGTTTCTCCCGAGTCGGTGCGTAGAGGTTTGGGTTTCGAGGAATTAAAACCAATTCAGCTATTTCATCTGCACGCAAATCATAGACTTCTTTTCCATAAAAAAACTTTGCAGCAGATTGTAAACCTTCGCATTGAAATCCAAAGGGTATCCCGTTTAGATAGAGTTCTAGTATCTCTGTTTTCGTTCGCTTCAATTCCAAGCGAATAGCCCGAAGCATCTCGAAAAACTTATCGCCAAAGCTTGCCCGAGGATTTTTCCTTGGCACGATGAGGCGGGCAAGCTGCATGCTAATCGTAGAGGCGCCGCTGACTCTTTTTTTTGTTTTGAGATTTTGTCCAGCGGCGCGGAATATCGCTTTGAAATCGACTCCGTGATGATGCCAGAAGTTTTTATCTTCTGCTTCTATGAAAGCTTCGACAAGATGCTTGGGGATAGCTTCGAGGTCCAGCCATTCTCGATGCAAGCCTTCTTCAAGGGGAAGAATGTAGAGCAAGTCTCCCCGTCTGTCATAAAAGCGCGTTGAGTATTGGCGATGCGAAAAATTATCGAGGGCCTTCCATGGAAGGAGGTAGGCGAGAAAAAAACAAAGGCAAACAAAAAGGAAAAAGAATGCAAGGATACGAGCAAAAACTAAAAATCTTTTTGTTTGGCGTTTTTTCCCCTGATGCTTTTTTTTCTCTTTGCCTTGTGAAAAAAATCCTTTTATTGGACCCTTAGCCGAAACATTAGCCGAGCCTTTAGCCGAGACATTAAACAAGCCCTTGAACAAGCCCTTAAAAAATTCCCTACAAAAATCGAGAAGAGCGTTTTTTCTCGCTCCTCCCGACTTTTTATTTCTATCTATCTTATTCAATTGTTATTAGCCGTCCTGCAGTTCGTCCAAAGATTTCGCTTTCATACATGCACTCAGCTGTTGCCGATGGCGTTTCATACATTCCCTTGCGAACAGCTCTAAACATAAATTCAACTGTCTGCCTGCCCTTTGGAAAGTAGTTCCAAAAATACTGCACTTCGTTATCAAAAATATCACGGTTTGAAAGCCCTACAGAAAAAGCACTGTTTCCATATGCGCCATCATAGCCCGATTCATCTTCTCTTCCTTCGTCGTATTCGGTATAGCTTCCTGTCGTAACAAAGGCAGCATTTACCACTTCGGCGCCAGAAGGAATGGGAACACGTAAGGCAACAAAGTTTCTATCCATTGTTGTGGAAACAAAAATCCGCGCCTTATACACCTTCCCTGATTTCAACTTTGTCTCTTGCACAATCTTTCCTGTTTCTACATCGATATAATCGACAAAAAGACCGATGCCTTCATCACGCGGGCTTTGCTGATTGATAGGAAGCGCATAAGTTAGAGAGCTTGTGTAAAAAAGTTTTCCCACACCGTCTTTTGTGAAAGTTAATGGAAGTTCCGTATCGCGTGGAAGTTTTTTCAATGCATCTCCTGCAAAGTAAAAATCATTTTCGACAAGCTCGCTCGACAAGCCCTTGAATGAGCCTGAGAGCAATTCCTTTCCAGAAAGACTTGCACTCGCTTTGAAATCGAGATTTTCCAACTTATTTGTTTTTATGTATGTATCAAAGGCGTCAAGAGCGCGAGCGGTATTTGCGGTGGATATCCAGTAGCCATGGCTCGCATTTTGCATATCGAGAAGTTCATGAACAAGATTTGGAACAAGCCTGTCATCTGGATCCAAACTCGTAAACAATTTTAAGCACAAAGCATAGTCGGCAATATTTGAATTTAAAAAACTCCACCAAGGTGCTGTTTTAATTCGAGAAATTTCAACTCCTTGCGTTGTCACCTTCATATGCTTTTTAAGCATTGCAGCGACTTCTTTTGCCTTTGCTTTATTGTCCATTTCAAAATACGTAAGCCCCGTAAAAGCAAGAGATGCGATATCAGCAGATTTTGACTTTGTTATTTCTTCCAACTCTTTTACTTCTACTGTTTCTCCCATCAAGCATAAAACATAATTGATATAGCTATAATAATAAGGCGAACTTGCCGCAGACCAACGTTTTTGCATTTCCGTCTTTTGTTTTTTTAAGAAACTGGCAAGGCGTTTTACGTTTAAACTAGCTGGCACCACAATGCCATGACGTTTTGCTTGTGCAACAATTTCCCCTATGCGTATACTCACATCCACCGTAGAATTCAAACCACCTGGCCAGTACGGAAAGCCTCCGTCAAAAAGCTGGCTCTTTGCCCAGTAGGCAAGTTCATCTTGCACAACTTTTTTTGGATCAGCTACCTGGGAGTCCAAGTCAAAGACCTTGAGATATTCACCAAAATACACGAGCGGTAAAATACGCGCACTACGTTGCTCCAAACAACCATAGGGATAATCAAAAACATATTGCACAGCTGTGCGAAGTAAACCAAGGCGAGTTGGATCAAGCTGTACATAGAGCTTGCCCATATTGTCTTCGGCATCCCCTGGTATTTCGATAAGCTCTGTTAGGTTTTCTTTTGACTTCCCATCTTTTTGTGAAGAGCCAACTTGCCCCACCGTTGTTACTGTCTCATACAAATACTGCTTGTCGATTTCGAGTACATTGATAATGCGTTCGTTTAAAACAGCTGATTCAAGTGTAAACTCTAAACTGACAAAGCCTGCCTTTAGCGCTTCTATCTCAAAGAAAACAGAAAGCGTTTCGTTTGGCTTCACCGTGATTTTTTTTGTTCCCTCTCCCTTCAAGCTTGCTTTTCCAGGACCTCGCAAGTAGCCATTTTTTTCTGCCTTCTCACCTGAGCGCTCAATTCCCTCATGCGTTTTGAGAGAGAGTTTCACTTCATGAGGAACAGAATCAAAGTTCGATATAACCATACCTGCTTCTGAAATATCATTTACGCGAAGTCTTTGCGGTAAAACATGGCGAGCTGAAAGCGGATTATTTACCGGAAGCTTTCCTTCGCTTAGGGCATAATTATTTTTATCGATACCGATAGCGGTAATGCGATACTCGGTTAAAGAATCGGGCAAGACAAATTCACAAGAAACTTCACCCGCTGCATTTGTCAGGAGATAGGGCTCAAACAAGGCCGTAGGGTCAAAGTTTTTTCTCTCGCTCAGTTTGTCGTCATCTTCTTCGTCAGCATCACCCCCCGCTAGATTTTTTACCGCATAGGTTACCGGGTCAATCAAATACGATCGAGAATCTCCTCCCTTTACGTTATAAGTAAAGTTTGAACGATTATAAAAAAAGTTAATTGGATTTGGAACATGATAATTTATTAAATCAATAACACCACGGTCAACAGCCATCAGTGTAATTTCTGCATTTGAAAGAGGCTTACCATCCTTTGTTGCTTTGAGAGAAATCCGAGCCTTTTCTCCCGGCCTATAACTTTCCTTATCGGTACTAATAGCGATATCAAAGGCGCGAGTGATAGTGTCAACTTCGAGGCGAACTAAACCAAAGTAGCCCTTGGGTTTATTTACATCGGGAGTATCATAATCTTCTGCAGTAGAACCTGTCCGCTTCGAGTATGAGGAGACAGAAACATAGACTATAGGAAGATACTCATCTTCTATAGGAACTTCCAAAACCGTAGTCGCTTCATCAAGACGTATGAGACGCTCAGAAAAAATTCCTTCCCGTTCGACGCTTATCAAATACTGTCCCTGAGGAAGTGGACTTTGTAACATAATATAAGCGGTATCGCCTACGGTATAGATAGATTTGTCAGCGACAAGTTGTATTTCCTGTGCACTATTGTTTCCATAAAAAGAAGCCCAGGAAGCGCCTGTTGCATAAAAACGCAATTCACTTACCACCTCTCGCCCCTTGCTGTCGACTGTTGAAACACGCAAGAGATAGGAGCCTGCATTTTGTGGTTTAATCGTAAAGCTACCTGACTTTTGTATTTTTATAGAAGTAGTTGATTCGCTTACCATTTCTTTTACATAGCGCGTATTCAATTGTCCCGTAACAGCAATTTGATGCACCGCCTTCCACTCTTCTCTTTCAAGCTCAACTTTTATTTTTCCCTCATTTGCCTTCGAGTTCCACAGGGCAGTTTCGGGAAGATTTCCATTTGGATCAACTAAGATATAATCATAACTGATAGCATCACCTTTTTTTACAAAGCCAAAACTAGAGCCTGTTTTTTTTATGCCCAGATAAAAAGAAGCCGGATGCACAACAGCCGAAGCAACAGAGGCAATTTCTTGATTTCCTGGATCTCGCACTCGTGCTTCAAAGCGATATTGATAGGCCATACCGCGAAGCTTTTCGCTTCCAGACGTTTGGCTAAAGCTCGCCGAGCCGTCCATCATCAAAAGCCCCTCTTCCCGGTTTAGAAAATTTCGCCCCTCATAACCAAGCAAGGGACCAAAACGATAGTCCTTGTACTCCTTTGTGTTGAGATAAAAACCGCTCGGCTCGCTATACCAACTGACATAGCAGTTTGCATTTGCCAAACTTCCGCCTCCGAGATACTCAGCCTTTACAATGCCGTCAAGCCTATCGCCACGGAAATAAGTCCCCGGTGAAATAGAAGCCTTTGCTTCAAAACGAAGCCGTTCAAAAAAAGCTATCTCAAAGGAGCAAGAGCCTTTTGTTCCCAAATCATTCAATCCCGTTCTTCGGTAGACAATGTCATACGAGCCGGGTTTTAAGTCAGGCGGTATCTCAAAGCGCTCCCAAAACCCACCCGTCGCAGTTGTTTTTCCATTGATAGTTGCATAGACCGTCGGATTCCAATATCCACTTTGAATTTTAATTTCATAGTTTCCCACATAGGGTTTATATTCACCACGCTGCAAGGTTCTATCGATTCCGCGGAAGGTAAGTGTTTCTCCTGGCTTATACAAGGCGCGGTCGGTAAAGATAAAGGTTTTCATAAATTCTTTTTCTGCATCTTCGGGATTACGCACCGAACTAACATCATAGCGATACATGTTTAAGATATTTGGATTAAAGATAACAAGGTCTTTGGGATCTTCTGTTTCTATTTCTACAAAGATGTTTTTCCCAAAAAACTGCCTGCGATATTCTCCCGGTGCAAAATTGATGATAGCTAAGCCTTCACTATTTGTTATTCCTTCTGCAACAAGGTTTAAAGTTTTTCGCTGCCGAAGAAGAGAGAAGGAGCGTTCCATCGGAGAAGAATAAAAGCGCACCCGTGCATTTGCTATGGGTTCAGCCTTGCTTAAGCTCGAGACGAGAACGACAGCCTTGTTATAGGCATAGCGTAAACTTGCCCCAATATCTGTTACTTGAATTTCTTGCGTATTAGTTTGCTCTCTTTCTTTATATTTACCATCATAGGTTTTATACTTATAACGCATATTTGCGGAGAAGATAGCCCAACCCCATTTTTCACCAACTTCTTTTTTTAGGTGAGGTTCAAGTCGACAAGATGGGTAACTCGTTTGTTTTTTGGAATCATCTCTGCATCAAATTTTTGTAGAAAATCATTGACTCGATATTCCGAGCCTTCTAAAATATTTTGAAATTCAAATGCAATCTTGGGAGCAAACTCCGCTTCAAGAAGGGCAAAGCCATAATCTTTAAAGTCTACAAAGCTGCGAGCAGGAGGAACTGATACAAGGGCGCGAATTTTTTCAACTATGCTTCTTCCATAGATATCTTTTACTTCTGCATCCATGCTAAAAGAATAATTTTGCTCATACACTACGGGTAAGCCAAAAATACGAATCGTCCTTCCTAAGATTTCTACATTGTCCTTTGTAAGAGGCATTGAAGGAGTCGTTTTTATTCCCTTTACAATCTCATCGATTTGTTTTGTATCCAAGTTATGGCTATATGTTATTTCCAAGGGGTTTGTATACTTACTATAACTTTGCCCTTCAGTATACATCCTTGTTTGTACAAAGGGACGCAAGCTTTGAAAACTCACCGCCTGTCTTTTTTCTGTACCAATAAAATGCTTTTCAGATCGTCCACCTTCAAGCAAGAGAACAGAAATTTTTTTATCTTCTGGAACAGTATCTTCTATCGAAACATGTAAAAGATTTTCATATGCCTTGAGAACAGAAAATTTTAGTTTTACATCATCAGCATAGATTTCAAGATAGTCTTTTATCACCTCGGGATTTACAGGATAAGAAAACACAAGAGCAATATCTTTTGCCAAATCAAGAGGAACATCGTTGTTGTTTACATAGACGCCTTCTTTTTGTGCGCTATAGCCAGGAATAACTGAAAGCATACGAAGCGCCTGTGTTTTAAAACGAAAACTCGTTTCTCCTTTTATCGTTTCACCGTCTATAGAAACAAGGGCAGGATTTACTTCTACCTTGTATTCCATCTGCGGTATGGTTAAATCGCTTGCCTCAAAAGCAAGAAGGCTTGTTCCATACCAACGGTACACGCCATCAAGTTTTGGCTCAATAGAAAACACATCCGAGCTTGTCATCACTTCACCCAGTTTTTTCAATGCAACAACAGGTTTTGAAAACTGTACGTAGATTTACGGATTTTTTACAGAAGCAGGTAACTCCCCTTCTGGCTCAAAACTTAGAACCCGAAACTCATCTTCATTTTGAAAGCGAATTCCCTCTGCACTTTCTTCTCGACTTGCTTTTGTATTTGTACAAGAAAAAATCAAGACTAAGATAGCTACAAGCAAGAAAGATAAATACGTTTTTTTCATAACTCAAATCCTCTTTTATATCGTTTTTATTTATAGAATATATTTATATATTTTTACAGGCGACAACGTCTACCCCCGTTCCTAGAATATCAGCAAAAACAAGATCTCCCATTTTTATTGGCGCCTTCACTCTAATGCGTTTTAATATTTCCATACTCTGAAACAAAAGTGCCTTTGGTATTTCTCCATCTGTTTTTACAGGAAGTAAAACTTCAGACCCACCTTGCACAGCAACAGTCGTCGTAAGAGTTCTAACTGGTTCAACAAGTTCTTTCTCTGCGTAAACTTCGCCCCTCTTGCATTCGTTATGGGAAACAGAAAGCACTTTTTTTCTACCATTTTCTATCCTTGTTTCCACTTCCAAAAGACAACCCATAGGACAAACAATGCAAACAAGATTTTCTTTTATTAGCTCTGTCATTAGTCCATCACCTCCTGCGCAAGGTCTATAGAAACAGTCAAGTCTCCCTGCACCTTCAAAAGTTGCTCGGGACTTAATTCCACTTGCAACATCTCGCCAGGTTTTACAATGCGTTTTTTTAAAGAGCGCAATTGTTCCGTATGCGATTCAATATTGATATAGCAGTTTTTTATTTCTTCCGTTACGCGAAAAAACAACTTTATGTTTTTCTTTTTTGTATCCAAAAACTGCGGCACAACATAGCGAACACGACTCCCTGCTCGAATAGGAATGCGCAAGGCTTCGCTTTCTTTTTTTCCATTTTTCCTATTTTTCATGGATGCAATATAATCAGCTGCAGCGTCCCCTGCCTTTATGCCTTCCTCGCTTACAAAGTCAACGAGGTCATGCACGTGAACAGCATTTCCACAGGCAAAAACTCCCTCGATTGAGCTCGCCATCGACTCATTTATAAGCGGTCCACTCGTCATCGGGTCCATTAAAATGCCTGATGAAAGTGAAATTTCGTTTTCTGGTATAAGCCCCACAGAAAGCAAAAGCGTATCACATTCGACAAAAAATTCTGTCTCTGGTTTTATTCTACGCTCGGCATCAACCTCACAAACACTCACTCCTTCCACCCGATGCCTTCCATGGATTTGAGAAATCGTGTGATTATATTTTATAGGTATATTAAAATTTTCTACACATTGCACAATGTTTCGCGTAAGCCCCGATGAATACGGCATAATTTCACAAATAAGCTTTACGTCGATTCCTTCAAGAGTCAAACGCCGAGCCATAATAAGCCCGATATCGCCAGAGCCAAGAATCACCGCCTTCTTTCCGGGAAGGTAGCCTTCGATATTTACAAAGCGCTGAACCGATCCCGCAGTAAAAATGCCCGCAGGACGCGTTCCTGGAATAAGCAAGGCACCTCGAGTTCTCTCTCTACAGCCAGTTGCAAGAATAAGAGAGCGAGTTTCAAACACTTGATAGCCCAATTCAGGACTCATCACCGAAACTTTTTTTATTTTTTCCCTCAGGTTCTCTGAGTCGTCAACTCCTTGGAAATCGTGCTCTTGAAGATCGAGGTCGACAACCATTGCATCCAAAAGATAGTCTATCTTCCCCTCTATCTCGTCAATAAATCGCTGAGCATATTCTGGTCCAGTAAGCTCTTCTTTAAAATGATGTAAGCCAAAACCGTTGTGTATACATTGCTGCAAAATTCCACCAAGATGTATATCTCGCTCGATAACAAGAATATTTTCTATACCACGCGTATGCGCTTGCAAGGCAGCGGCGAGACCTGCAGGTCCTCCGCCTACAATCACAATATCCCATCGCTTTATTTTAAGGATTTTTTCTGCTTTTTTCATTCTATCCCCTCTCGTGTTTTCCCCTGCAAGACAAAAGAACTGCGACCGCTTTTACTCACCTCGGTCATCGAGATAGCTCTTTCTCGGCTAATAATTTCCGCTATCCGTGGCAAACAAAACCCTCCCTGACAGCGCCCCATTTGCGCCCTCGTTCGCCTTTTTACTCCATCCAAATCCATAGCCCCAATCGGAGAGTGAATCGCCTTGATGATTTCAGCCTCAGTTACCATTTCACAGCGACAAATAATACGTGCATACAAAGGATTTTCTCTCACCAGTTTTTGCTTTTCTTCTTCGCTTGCTCGTGCAAAATACACAAAGGGTTTGCGATGTGCTTTAAAATCTTTTTTTTCTTTTAGCACAAGCCCTGCCTTATCGAGTAAATCGCGAACCGCCTCAGCAATAGCTGGCGCTGCAGCTAAACCAGGCGAAGCGATACCACCGAGCGTAAAAAACTTTTCCACCTCGCCATCCTCTTCTATGATAAAATCAGCATATTGTTTCTCATCTATAAAAGGAGTTGCGCGCAAACCTGAAAAAGAATTTATCGCAAAACGTTTTGTCAGCTCTGGAATAGTGCGCTTCGCTACCTCCAAAATATTTCTCTGCCCTTTTTCCGTTGTCTCTGTCGCTGTTTTTTCTTGAACTGGATCGGCAGTTGGTCCAATTAAAATATTGCCATCGACAGTGGGCGTAACAAGAACACCCTTCCCAGCAGATGTCGGAGGCTGAAACAAAATGCTATTAGCAAGACCTTTTACATTTGTGTCGAGTAAAACATATTCACCACGACGGGGGCGAATAGAAAAAGCCCTCGCCCCAACCATTGCATTTATCCTGTCGCTAAAAAGCCCTGCGGCATTTACGACAAAGCGAGCTTGAATATTTCCCTTACCCGTTTTGATATGAAAAATATCCGCCACTTTTTCAAGACCTTGCACCTCTCGCTCAAAGAAAAAATCCACTCCATTTTCTGCAGCATTTTCCGCAAAAGCCCATGTCGCTTCATAGGGTGAAATTATCGCCGCAGTTGGCGCCCACAAAGCAGCGAGAATATCTGGATTTGCATGAGGCTCTTTTTTCAAAAACTCAAAGCCAGAAATTATCTCAATCCCTGGAACTCCGTTTTTTTTGCCACGCTCGAAAAGTGCCTCAATGCTTTTTAACTCTTCGTCATTTTGCGCGACAACATAACTACCGAGTCTTTGAAAGCCAAAACCCAGCTCTTTTGAAAGCCCCTCATACAAGGCATTTCCACGCACATTGTATTCGGCCATCTTTGTTCCCGGCCAGGCATCATAGCCAGCATGGATAATGCCAGAGTTTGCCTTTGAAGTGCCACAAGAAACATCATTTTCTTTTTCTATGAGACAAATAGAAAGCTCATACCGCGACAACAAACGCGCCAGAGTCGAGCCAATTATTCCTGCCCCTATTATCGCCAGGTCGTAGACAGATTTTTGATTCATCCTTTGCTCTCCTTTTTGCTCATTATTTTTCTATAAAGCTTTTGTATAAACCTTTTTCTATACAAACTTAGACATCAAGCCAGGAGCGACTTCGCTCAACCGCTTTTTTCCATCGAGCATAGAGCTCTTCTCTTTTTTCACTCTGCATCTTTGGCTCAAAACTTTTATCCTTTTGCCAAGTAGAAAAAAGCTCCTCTTCATCCTGCCAAAAACCCACCGCAAGACCTGCAAGATAGGCCGCCCCGAGGGCTGTTGTTTCTGTATTTTTTGGACGCAAAACCTTTGTATCGAGCATATCAGCTTGAAACTGCATGAGAATTTCACTAACCGATGCACCGCCATCAACCTTCATGCAAGAGAGCACCGATGCGGAATCTTCTTCCATGCAATGAATAATATCCTTTACTTGAAAAGCAATTGCTTCTAAGGCAGCGCGACAAATATGCGCCTTATTTACTCCACGTGTCAGCCCAATAAGCAAACCGCGAGCGTACATGTCCCAGTAGGGAGTCCCAAGACCCGTGAAAGCAGGAACCAAAACAAGGCCAGCGGAATCGGGAACCAACTCCGCTAAAACATCACATTCTGGAGCTGAGGAAATAAGACCAAGTTCATCACGAAGCCACTTGATAATAGCGCCACCCATAAAAACACTACCCTCAAGGGCATATGTTATTTTTCCCTTGTAACCAAGAGCTATCGTTGTAAGTAAATTATTTTTTGAAAGAACCGCTTTTTCACCCGTATGCATGAGCATAAAACAACCCGTTCCATACGTCGTTTTACTTTCTCCAGGTGCTATACAGGCCTGCCCAAACAAAGAAGCTTGCTGATCACCAATAGCTGAAGCAATAGGAACCGAAAACCCACAGACCTTTTCATCAGTCATGCAATAGACCTCACTCGATTCCCGAACCTCAGGCAAAATACAGCTTGGAATAGAAAATAAAGCCAATAAGTCCTCATCCCATTCCAATGTATGAATATTGAACAGCATAGTTCGACTCGCATTTGTCACATCAGTCGCATGAAGCCTTCCATCAGAAAGCTTCCATATAAGCCAGCTGTCAACAGTCCCTGCAAGAATTTCTCCCCTCTCCGCACGCTCACGCAAACCCGCTACCGCATCGAGAATCCATTGAATCTTTGTTGCAGAAAAATACGCATCGATTAAAAGCCCCGTTTTTTCGCGAATCTTTTGCTCATAGCCCTTTTTTTTCAAAGCCTCGCAAAGAGAAGCCGTTCTCCGACACTGCCAGACAATCGCCCGATGCACCGGCTCTCCCGTAAGCCTATCCCACAAAACCACCGTCTCCCGCTGATTTGTGATACCAAGCGCAGCAATTTCCTCCGTACCAATATCCTGCTTGATAAGCAGCTCTTTTAAGACAGCCAATTGTGAAGAAAAAATTTCATTTGCATCGTGTTCAACCCAGCCATCTTGCGGATAATACTGCGCAAATTCTTTATTTACCGAAGCAACAGAAAACCCCTCATGATTGAAGGCAATTGCACGAGAAGACGTTGTCCCCTGATCGAGAGAAATAATATATCGAGCCATACTAAAAGTATAGCATCGATAAGAGGAAATGCAAGAAAAAAACTAAAACCTAGATAAAAAATGCCTTTCCTTATGTTATCTTAAAAAAAATCAGATACAATACGTTTTTTTAGAATTGCCTTTAGCCCTTTCTTCTATTATACTTAAGCTATGAAAAAAGCAAAATCTTCCCAATCGAAAAAAAATAAGACAGCTCTAAAAAAGCAGCCCATTAAAACCTATATTTTTTTTGCAATAGCGCTTGTCGCCATCATCATAGGTTTTACACTCATTACCCAAAACTATAAACCTTTTATTATATTGCTACCTCAAGAAGAAAAAGCCTTTGACTCATGGAGCCTTCTTGTTCGCACAATAGAAAAAGAGCTTGGGCTCAAACGAATTCGTCTCTCGGGCTATAAAAACTTTAAAGACCTAGAAAACCAAATAGCACGGGCAGGCGCACAAAAAATTCTTTGGGCTGAAGTTCCCCATTCTTCAGACTATCCCCTAGAACAGCTTATAGAAAAAAAACTATTAAACACTGTCGATATGAGCAGCAATAAAATCTTTTTCCCCGCATCGATTTTAGCCGCCAGCCAAACAGCAACAAATAGCGAAAAAGAATATTACACACTTCCCCTTTGCCTGAATCCCATCGTAAAAATTAGAAAAATAAATCCTTCAAGCGACATTTTTCCATTTGACCTCGTCGTTTCAGCAAAAAACCCAAAAGATGCTCTCGATATTTACACTTTTTTTAAAGCAGAGTTGGCAAAAACAAACGAAAACCCTGAAGCAAAAACTGTTTTTGCCTCTATTCAAGAAGCAGCAAATACAAAATATATCCAGAAAAACGCTCATACGTTTACCAAACAAGATAGCATACAGTATTTTTTTGCAGAAGAATCCAAAGACCTACTTATTTCAACAGAGGAGCTACTCAGTTTTACTACAGAACAAGCCCATGCCGTTCAAGTACAAAATCTCGGAAGTCACATTACGTCAGAGCTGCATTCACTTATTTTCCCAAAAACTAAAAACGCAAAAACCAAACGGTTGATAGAAAAATCCCAAGACCTCCTTGCAAACAAAGAACTTCAGTTTATCCTTGCAAATACACGAAACTGGATTCCCGCACATATTGCAACCGTAGCGCGAAATGCGCAAACAGATTTTATCCGCCAAGGCATTCGCCAAAGCAGCCTTTGTTTTATTCCCTCTTTACAAATTCCAGCAGAAGCAGAGGCAAAAAAAGAATTCCTACCAGAACTAGAAAAAGCCTTTAGAAATAAGATGAATGAATAAAAAAATTATGTAGAAAACCAAGGTATAGCGATAACCTAATGCCACCGCTATACCTTTTTTCTAAGTTTTACTGCAATTCCTAGGGTAAAGAACTACTGTTCGTTGAGCCATGTACCAAACTCAATGTTATTACCTAAATAGCCAATAATTGGTCGTCCGTCGCTTAAAAAGTCTAAATTTATTTGTTTAAATTTTTGACTTCCTCCCTGGGGAGCAGTAATAGCTGGAATTGTCATATATTCCCAATTCCCTGTTGTGTCATAGGTAGATAAATCTGTTCCTGGAACAACCGTTGCAGTGCTAGTTATTGCAGAATTACAATAAGCTAACTTAAGAGAATCTCTGGTTCCGTTTTCAGAACTATTATAATAGGCAATATAAGGAACATTGTTCCGCACCTTAATTTGTGTCAAAGTCCCAACAGAAAAAGCTGAATCAACTGGCACAGCTACATAATTAGAAGCTTGCGAATATGATGGTATAAAAACATACATCAAATCACTATTTGCTCCATCATATGCTGCAATATGAATTCTGTCACTACTATCAATAGTCATAGATACATTTGTACCAACGTAAAGTGGGCTAATAATAACAGGGGTTGTAAAAGAAACATTTGCAGTAGAACTAGCGCCCGTTTGTGCTGTTGTTGAACGAGTCAACATTAAGGCACCTTCGTTTTCGTCATAATATACCACTACAACATAATTGTCGCTCGTAACTCCAAAATCAAAATGTTGGCTTCCACTAGAAGTAACGGTCTTACGACTATTGTCTACAATTGCAGAGCCTCCTGTATATCTTCCCTGTTCTGCTAAATTAGTTTTAATTTGGTTATAATTTATCCCATCCGAAGTTCCAGTATAAAGATTATTTGAAGAAGTAGAAGGGCTTCTTCCAACTTGAAATCCTCTATAATAAATTACGCCAGGATTATCATCTAAATATACAGAATACACACTAGCTGCAGTATTTAGTGTCGTAGAATTACCTTTTACTAGCAATTTTAAGCCTTTATATCTATCTATTAAACGGCTATTATGGTCAACACTGTCTACACATATCATATTGTTGTTTGCAGTACTACCTAAATTACCAGTATAACCACTCCAATAAGGCTCAGCTGCACCACTATAACCAATACTATCTATACCATTGTTACCAGTGTAGCAAGAAGCATATTCATGATAAATGTAGGCTAATTGTCCATTTGCGTAATTATGCGCAGACATCATAAAATATCTTCCTGCATCATCACGAGCCATAGCCATTTGATCCCAACTTAAGCCTCGAGATATGTAACTTAAAGATTGTGATGTTCCTCCCAAATTAAACCTTTGTCTTTGTAATTGTCTATCATTTGGAGCACTTGAATCCACATACCCAAACACGGGGTCGTTTCCTTCCATAATCATGGTTGGGTAGTAGCCGTTTTTAATCTGGGTGTCTTTCATGTCGAAGAAGCGCAGGTAGCGGTCGTCGTTTAAGAGATA
>Ga0255342_1000601_pt1 | contig 59745 bp, 58 predicted proteins | sample wastewater_treat_3_FD_192416 | JGI IMG/M metagenome (GOLD analysis project Ga0255342, IMG submission 192416) | Wastewater microbial communities from Lulu Island WWTP, Vancouver, Canada - plant14 | ecosystem: Engineered > WWTP > Wastewater > Unclassified | place: Canada: Vancouver, British...
GAAAATACAACAATTTCCCTATGCGTCCACTCAATTGGAAGTCTCCTTCCGATTACATCAAGGCTTTCCTTGAATGTGGTCAAGTTTTTTGATTTAATTTGTCTCACATCATTGACAAACCAACAATGTCCTGTCATGAACAGGGCGCTGTCGGTAAGGTCCCATTCGCAGTTGTATACACCGAAGCTGCCGACACTGAATTTTGTCTCATCGGCTTCATTGCTCCTCCATGCAGCGTAATCATAGAGTCCGCTGCAGCCCTCAACATTGGTTTGGTCAGTATTGATCTCCTCAAAAGGCAAGAAAGACCATGACGGATCATCTTCTGCATGGGCTGCAGCGATCCCACCTGACATACACATGGAGGCTGACATGGCAATGGATACGATTCGTTTGAATAGTTTGTTCATTATTATTCCTCCTATCATGCAATTTAAAGCCTTTTAGGCTTTATAACCAAATAATATCACCATATTTGAATTAATTCAAGTAAATTATTGTGCAAAAATGTTGTATTTTAATTGTTTTCTTACCAAAAATTGCTTTTTTCATCTGTTCCTTGTCAATTATTGCCTTATTAATGAGCAGAACTTATCTATACTTTTTTGTTATATGTGCTTAACGTTTTTATATTGATAATGCGGCATTTTTTCTGAAATCCTATTGACATTATTATAATAATATAGTATAATTAGTCTCGGTTAACAACTTTATTCATTTAAAGCTTTACAAGTTTATAATTCAAAACTGTAAATCAAAAAGAAAGGTCTTGATATCAATGGGCTCACAAGCCGCAACATTCGTCATTCTCGGAATTTACGTCGCCATAATGGTCGGAATAGGACTATATATGTCACGCAAGACAAAGTCCACTGAGGACTTTATGCTGGGCGGCAGAAGCGTAGGTTCATGGCTCACCGCTTTCTCCTACGGCACAACTTACTTCTCGGCAGTTGTTTTCATCGGATATGCCGGTCAGTTCGGCTGGATGTACGGTGCATCAGCTACATGGGTAGGTATAGGCAACGCTATCATCGGAAGCCTTATCCCATTCTTCCTCATAGGCAAGCGTACACGTCTTATGACAAACCACCTCGGCGCAAAGACAATGCCCGAATACTTTGAGCACAGATTTGACTCAACTAAACTCAAAACAGCCTCTGCTCTCATCGTTTTCATCTTCCTTATCCCCTATACCGCTTCCGTATACAACGGTCTTTCAAGACTTTTCGGCATGGTATTCGACCTTGGTGAAAACGGCGGTACATACATCATAATCGCTATGGCTGTTCTCTCAGCTATCTATGTTACACTGGGCGGATACAAGGCTACTGCTCTCAATGACTTCTTCCAGGGTATCATCATGCTCATCGGTATCGGCACTGTCGTTGCACTTACAGTCCAGAAAAAGGACGGTCTCTCGGCTGCACTTGATGCTCTCAATAATATTTCCGACAGCAAGACCGAAACAGGTACGCTCGGTTCCCTCTTCGGGCCCGATCCGATCAACCTCCTCGGAGTTGTTCTCCTTACCTCTCTCGGTACATGGGGACTCCCTCAGATGGTCCAGAAGTTCTATGCTATAAAGGACGAGCAGGCTATCAAAAAGGGCGCTGTTATCTCCACATTCTTCGCTATCGTAGTAGCAGGCGGCTCTTACTTCATGGGCGGCTTCGTTAGACTTTACTGCACACTTGACAGTGCAGACGGCTCAGGCAGAACCTTCATCGATACAGTCAACGGCAAGCCTGTTTACGACACTATGGTTCCTGCACTCATCCATCAGGCTCTGCCAAATCTGCTTATAGGTCTTGTAGTTGTACTTGTTCTCTCCGCTTCGCTCTCCACACTCTCTTCACTTGTTCTTACATCAAGCTCAACTCTTACCAATGACCTTATCAAGCCCCGTGTTAAGAACTTCGACGATAAGAAGCAGGTAACATTCATGCGTGTTTTCATCGCAGTATTCCTCGTTATCTCGGTTATCATCGCCTGCAACAAGAACGCTTCCATTTCTACACTTATGTCATACTCATGGGGGAGCTCTCTCGGGCGCTTTCCTCGGACCTTTCCTCTATGGTCTCTTTATGAAGAAGGCTTCAAAGGCTGCCTGCTGGACAAGCTTTATCACAGGTGTTGGTATCAGTGTTGTACATATGCTCCTTTTCAGCCTCAATATCGAAGCTTTCAGCGGCATCAGACAGGCAGTTATCGATCTCAACTGTCCGCTCAATCTTCTCTCACCTATCAATGCAGGTGCTTTCGCAATGATCGTATCTCTCATTATTGTGCCTATCGTGAGCAGCTTCACAAAGGCTCCCGAGAAGAAGATCGTAGACAACGCATTCAGCAGCCTTGCTGCAAAATAAAAGTAAACGGGAACGCTTGGCGTTCCCGTATTTTTATAAGAAGCTTCTATGAAGACAGTTGAACATATAGATATTACCCCTGAGCGTTACAAAGGCGCTCAGGGACATTGTGTTTATTCAGGTAAATCATAATTTAGCGCATACGCGAAAAATTGGAAATGTAGGGGACGGCGTCCTCGACGTCCCACGAAATGCATTGCACGCCCAATGGAACGCCGAGGGCGGCGTTCCCTACAAATATAAATTCCGATTTAAATGTGTCATTATAAAACACTGCCGCAATTAAAAAAAGCCATAGTACCCCTGACCAAAAAATCAGAAATACTATGGCTTTTATTCAGATATTATCGCCGTCCATAAACAGCTGCTTTTTTATTATCACTTCTTCACGAATTCGTTGAGTGTGCCTGAACCGCTTCCCGAAATGTAAGCATAATATCCGAGAACGTTGCTGGCGTCAACTGCGTCGACCTTTCTGTTGCCGTCAACGTCAGCGGCAGCCATCTGGTCAGCTGTCATCTCGGGATCCTTATTTGACGATATCTTAGCATAAGCTGCAAGGATTCCCGAAGCATCAACTGCGTCGATCTTTCCGTCGTTGTTTATATCGCCAAGCTTTCTGTCAGAAGCATTGACACGAAGGCTCTCGCTGTCCTCAGCAGGGAAAATATCAACACTTATTGAAAGATCATCAACAAATCTCGGTGCAACATTGGTACGAAATGTTTTGCCGTCATCATACATTTTGATATCATAGCTTCCGCCTGCAGCACCATCCTTGAATTTTGCGCTGAAGTAAGCCAGCGGATAATCATCGGAAGCAGAACCTGCAAGTTGCATGGGTCTCATTACATTTGTATCCATATAGTTGATGATCAGCATATTTAAATCAGGGAAAGTATCCATAGTGTTTACAAGATCCGCATCCGAATTGATTCCTGTGATCTTGAAAGGACAATTGCCTGCCTTTGCAAACGGTCCTGTCAGATCGGTAAGCTGAAGATCAGGATTATCACAGTTCCACTTTGCAAATACCTGACCTGCACACTTATCATCGTCTTTAAAGTATACAGATGCTGATACCTTTGCACCTTCTCCTGCAACAGTCTTGTTTACGAATACGGTACCATACTTGAGTACCTCAACGCCTGTGCCCTCTTCAGCCTTAAAGTAGAATGAAGGCTTGTAGTCTATCTCTATCTTTTTTTCCTCTTCTGCATTTGCTGCCAGAGCAGTAGTCATACCTGCTGCAAGCACGATAGATGAAATGAGTGAGATGATTTTTTTCATTTTAGGTTACTCCTTTCAGAGCAGCTCTGCCATTCGGAGAACGATCTCCGCAACACGCTTTGCTGCAATCTTTTCAAATTCGTCAAATGACATTGCTCCCTCGTCATCTGCATTGTCTGATATGCAGCGGACGCTTACATAGGGAAGCTCATTGAGATAGCAGCAGTGTCCCACCGCAGCACTCTCCATATCAACGGCATAGGGATCGAATCTTTCCTGAATAGAATTCTTCACATCATTGCTTGAAATGAATGCTTCTCCCGAAACGATCCTGCCTCTGAAGGATTTTACTCCGAATTCTCCGCACACCTTTTCAGCAGTATCCATAAGCACGTCGTCAGCCTTGAATATTGCACAATAGGGAGGGTAATCCTTGAGGAAATGGAGATCCAGATCATGAGGCAGCACCTCTGTTGAGATCACGATATCGCAGACCTTTACTGCACTGTTCATTCCGCCTGCAATACCCGTATTGATCACACAGTCAGGGTGGAAATTATCTATCATTACCTGTGTACAAAGCGCTGCATTTACCTTTGCTATTCCGCAGCAGGCATTGACCACAGTTTTGCCGTTTCTTTCATTGATGTAAAAATCGAAGCCTGAGATACGCTTTATCTCGGCTTTACCGAGTATCTCTCTTATGTCAGCAAGTTCTGATGGCATTGCTCCGATTATAGCTATAGTCTTCATTGTTATCACTCCAAATAAAAAATTACGCTTTTATTATAGCACATAATTATTAAGAAATCAAGTCATATAAAAAGACCGTCCCGAATTGTACTGAAAATCGGAGCGGTCTATCTTTTTTGTTTGAATTTTGGCATTATCCTTTTCTGGTATATTCTGTACATAAAGTCCAGATCAAGATCATACACAAGAAAGATCATGTTGCAGATACCAAGCATTATGTATGCGCCGTATCTTCCGAAATCGCTGAATTCATCCAGCATCTCATCAAGTCCGAAAATATATACCGTAACATAGAAATATCCGATGATACAAGCATTGAACAGTATCAGCTTAACGATCAGTCTCAGAAGCTTCAGTGGTATCTTCTGGATATAGAATCTGAGTATGGGATAATGTCCGAAGAACATTATAAATATCAGTGCAGCTTCCTTATCGAAGGTTATGAACAGGGAAAGCAGGCTTACCGACAGATACGTCAGAAATGCCCAAGGTATATTGACCTCAACGGCAATTATCATCAGCAGTATGCCTGCTATCCCCGGAAGCAGCAGATAAAGCGCAGGGATTACTCCCGCAAGGAACATCGTTACCAGACAAAGTGCGGAAACGATACCTCCCAGCGCTACTCTGTAGCTTATGTCTCTCATTTATTCAGTGCCTTTTCCTTTCCGTCGGCAGTTTTCTTTGCCTGCTGGATATTGTATACGATAGCAGAAAGAAGCTTGTGCGGAACGAAACGTGCTCCCCATGTGCCGAGTCTTACGGTCAGTCCGGGAACGGCAAAGAACTTTCCTGTCATTGCCTTATGAAGCGCATATTCAGCAGCATAATCCGCAGTTATGGGCTTTACGGAAAAGCTGACTCCTGCGCGGTTATTGAAGTTTGTAGCAACAGGTCCGGGACAAAGCACCGTAATGGTAACATTTGACTTGTCACGGCGAAGCTCCTCATATATCGCCAGTGACAGGCGGAGTACATAGTTCTTTGAGGCGTAGTATGCAGCCATGAGAGGTCCTGACATGAAGCCCGCCGCAGAAGCCACATTCAGTATAGTACCGTGGTCCTGCTTCTTGAAGTCGCGTAAAAAAAGCTTTGTCAGTATATGAAGTGCGGTGATATTAACGTTTATCATATTCAGCTCGTCTTCAAGGTCAGTCTCGTCAAATTTTCCGAAAAGGCCGTAGCCTGCATTGTTTACAAGCATATCCACTTCCTTGCCCTGACAGAACTTATAGACTCTGAACACCTCCTCCTTTTTTGCAAGATCGGCAGCGATTATCTCTGTGCCCTTGCCGAGAGTTTTCTGCATCTCCTTCAGAGCTTCCTCATTCCTGCCTGTGAGTATGAGCTCCCAGCCTCTTTTTGCAAGCTTTCTTGCAATACTCTGTCCTATACCGGATGTTGCTCCCGTAACTAATGCTTTCATTCATATCATTCCTTTCATGGTGTGATTTTTAACATCATTTCCCTGTCACTCAATGAATCTGTCCCGAACAGAAACAGTGTCTGTCCATAATCGTCAGCATTAACATAGTCCGACAGCTTTCCGCTCATCACCGAAGGATCGACTACCGTTATCTCGCTGTAATGCTGAAGAAGAAACGGCACGAAGCAATCGCCGAAATCATCCTTTATCACAAGGAGCTTTTTATCCGTGTTGGCAGATGTGGTTATCCTCATGATCGGAACAGAGTCACCGAGATACATGGAATACTTATCCCCTGTTTCAAGCTTTTCCCTGTCGAATATCTGGCCCTCGGCATTTATACCGTCCCTGCGGACTACGATGCACGAGGTGACCTCCGCGCCGTTATGATACTCATAGATATCCATTAAATCCGCCTTGGGGCGGCGTGAAAGTGTCCTGTTATAGAGGTTGCCACGGAAATTATCGGTAACGTGCTCGATACTGTATTTGTCGTATGAGTTAGGCTGAAAGCCGAGCTTCTGTATGACAGTTTTATATACACAGTATGCCCCGTAGCTCGTCCATTTAGTATCGTTTCGGTAATAAATATAGTTATCCTTGAGCATTTTAAGGATATTATATGCATCGATCTTTCGTATATCGCTGTCCATAGCGTCATAGAGCGCATTTATCTGCTGGCTTTCCGTCTGCCTGACAATATGCCCGGGAAGAACGTCTCCGTAAACGCCTGCTGAGGTAGGGATCGCAGCAAAATAAACCATTCCGTCATAGTTTTCTGCAAAGCTGTCAAAGATCTCTGCCATAGCAGAAGCGTCTGTGATGCCTTTGTCATCGGTGCTTATGAGTCTGTCGTCGCTGACATATACGCCGTTGACAATGCTCTCGGAGAGCTCCGTCTGTATGAGAGAGCTTCCCACAAGCCATCTGTTTCGTCCTGCAAAATGGTCGGTAACATAGCGGTCAAGCTTCTCACCTGTTCTTCCGTCATAAAGCTCCCCGGCATTCAATTCGGGAGCCTTGGAAAGGACTCTGTTCTCCTCGGGAGAGATATCGCGCTTCCTGCCAAAGAAGGTCATTGCCGAGAAAACTGCTATAAACGCAAGAGTCAGCAGAGCTGTTATCCTGCTTGTAAGCTTCATCATATCTCCACCCCCTTACAGCTTCATCAGAAGCATATCCGAGCTTCCGCTGTACGAAATAACGGCAGTGCAAAGCATAAGTATTGCAAGCACCAGAACAGGAGAAACAGCCATGACAGCTGCCTTGACCTTGTTTCTTCCCGTACGGGTCATGAGGTTTCTGAACAGATCGGTCGATGCATACATGGTAACAAGCAGCAGTACAATATAGGTTTTTACAAGGTAAAACCCATCTGCATCAGCCAATATCCCGTTGCCGCCCACCATGGCAAAAAGATATCTCACAGAGCCGCCGAGACTGTCTCCCGACAAGAAAACTCCAAGAATTACTACTGTGAAAAAGGTATATATCATACCCGTAAAATTCATTATCTTCTTTTTGAGGAGCCTGCTCTCGATAATCACAGCAGTTCCGATCAGAATGCCCCAGACTGTACCGCCGAGATCAACTGTATACCAGAAACCGAAAAGTCCCCAGCCCATGATGAACACGATCTCGCGCAGCAATCTTTTACTGCAAACGCCATATATGGGCTTGGTTATGTATCTTCTCAGCCACTGAGTCACCTGAGACTGCCATCGCGCCGCAAAATACTTCATTCTGATGCTGAATAAGGGATAATTGAAGCTCTGTGGGAATTTGAGTCCGAACAGGTAGGCTGTTCCCGTTCCTATATCCGCAAAGCCCGAGAGTTCAAAGTACAGGCACAGGATATAAGCCACGGCTCCCAGCCATGCTGTAACCGCAGATATCTCGCTGACATCACCGCTTCTCGCTGCTGTATAAAGCATATACAGATTATCGGCGGCAATAACTTTCTTTGCAAGTCCCTTTACAAATATGGTCATTCCGACGCCCATCCCCGAAAGGCTCTCGCTTCTGTTGCTCAGAATATTGGTGAAAACTCTGTACCTGAGGAGCGGTCCCATAAGCAGTCTCGGGAAAAACATTATGTACAATGCAAAACGAACCATGTTCCTGTCTGCTTTGATCCTGCCCTTGTACACATCTATGAGAGTTCCAACAGCTCCAAGTGCAAAGAAAGAAATTCCCACGGGATAAAAGCCTTCGGGAGCTCTTATCATTCTGTGCAGCCAAGTGAAAAACTCGGTCCTGAACGCAAATACAGCTACAAGATCAATTATTATCCCCACTGCAAGAGGAACAGCTGAAAGCTTCTCATTCCTGCGTGACCTGCTTATAAGGTGCATGAAGATGTAATTTACAGCAGCAAACACTGCAATGAAAATGAGGAAATACAAACTTATCATGCAGCAGAAGGCGGCACTGAGAAAAAGAAGCATCATCTCACGGAATTTTTTCGGTGTTATATAGTACAGAATTAACGAAACGGGCAGAAAACCGTATATGAAAAGAAGGCTGCTATATACCATTGCTTTCCCCCTTTATCTCACCTGTGATACGGGCAAGCTCAGCGCTGTCAATCATAGTGGAAAGGACCTCTATAAGCGCACCTGCGGAAAGCTGTCTCGGCAGTCCGAGACGGCGCTGGAGCTTTTCCCTGAGCTCACGGCTGTTTTCGCCGCCGCTGAGTCCCAGCTCATAAAGGGTAAGCTTAGTTATATCTGAGCGCTTTCCGCCCTCGGAAGCGGTTATGCCCGACTTTCCGAAAGCTTCCAGCAGCACCTTCGGGTCCATTCCCTCTACTCCAAGCTTTCCCTCGGAAGAGGGCTTCACCTTGCGTTTTTCCTTGCCGAAAACATCGGGGATATAAACATTGGTTATCTTTCCGTCCCCGACAGCACCCTTGATATAGCCGCGTATCTTTCTTCCTGCGGCGTCAGAGTCGGTGAGTATGATTATCCCTGTTTTTCTTGCGTAATAGCGGATAAGCTCCAGCTTCTCCGTGTCTTTGAAAATACCGAAGCCGTTTGTTATTATGATAACTGCATCTACTATGGACGAAAGCTTTATCTTGTCATACTTCCCCTCCACGATTATGGCTTCATCTATCTTAATCATGTTCTCCTCCGCTAATTCTTTGTCATGAGCATTTTTGTGACGGTCTGTTCAAGTACGATCTTCTCATCACAGCTTCCCGAATTCAGCATAATATTGGTATCACGAAGTATCTCAACGCACTGACGCAGTCTCCTGATGCTCATTCTGGAGCTGTCGCGAAAGGCATTCTTGACCTTGAACTCCCATACATAGCCGAAATCAGCCTTGACATCAGCTATCTGTCTTCCCTTCTGCCTTGCACAGGCAGCACGGTACATATCTATAAAGGAAGCGGTGATATTACCGAGAACAGCTCCCCTGTTGTCCCTGTCCTGCATAAGCTCATCAAGAGCGTCAAAGGCAGCGCGTTTGTTGAAGGCTGCCACAGCGTCAGCAAGCTTATAAAACGTAGCATCGCTCTGTCTGTGTACAAGATTATGCAGGATATCGGAAGTTATCTCGTTTTTTCCTGCATACGCACACAGCTTGTCTATCTCGTTTCGGATAGTCAGTGTGTCGGACTGACACATATCTGCAAGCTCACGGGCATTGTCCAGAGATATGAGACTGCCCCTCGCCGAAACGCTGGCGGCAATATCCTTGGCAAGCTCATTTTCCGACTTTATGGGACATTCCACAGCCTCGCCCACCTTGGCAGCGTAGTCAAAAAGCTTTTTGTTCTTGTCCTTGATGACCGACCTGCCTGTTTTGAAATCGTTCTTAACAGGAACCTCAAAGCCTGTGACATTGAAGATAACAACAGTCTGTGGCGGGATATCCTTTAAAGCGTCAAGAAGCTTTTTATTGACATCCTCCGCCCGTATTCCTGCCATGACCTCACGCGGCTTTTCACAGTTGTAGTCGTTTATGAGTATACAGTTGTACTCCGACATCATGGGTACCATCTGTATCATATCATAAAGCTCAGAGATATCGAGGTAACGTCCTTCAAGCTTGTTAAGGGCAAAGTCCTCGTTCTCACCTACAGCTGCTTTGATTATCTGCTTTGTAAGCTTTTCGACCTCGGGAACGTTCTTGCCGAAGATATAATAAATATTCTTCAGCTCGCCTTTTTTCAGCTGAGCCTTTATGGTCTTTGGGTCTGTCTGTGGCATTACAGCCTCCTTATCTCAAAGCTTCCCTCTGCGGAAAACCATATTTCAAAATTATTGCCTTTGTCTGTATAGATCACATTATCGGGAGCCTCATCCGCGTCTTGCGGTGCCTTGCCGTAGATCACCGTCAGAGCACCTGTAACGGCGTCCCCGCCTTTTTCAATAACGACTTCGCCGTCATCACATTTTATATTGAGAGCGCCGCCTGAAAGTGTGATATCGCAGCTGCTGCTTTCAACTGTAAAACCGTCCTCGCCCAAGTATGTGAGCTGCGGAACGGTCTTTATTCTGCTCTCCGCACCTTCTGCATACCATTTTCCTGTTTTCGTGTATTCAAGTGCCTTCACATAGGAAGCAAAGGCTGACTCAGACCTGTTTGACAGCAGGACAGTATCGACAGTTTCAATGCTGTTCCGTGCAAGATACTTCCTTACATAGGCAGATGAACGGTAATGCCCGCTCAGATCCGCAACAGTGACAGTTCCCTTGTCATTTACTACAACAGCGGCATTATTGCCCTTGCCAAGCACTGCAACTATAACATGGTCATTCCGCACCATACGCTGAACAGCTGCGCCTGTGAACATAAAAATCACAGCAGCCGTCACCATCACAGCTGTAGCTCTTCTGCTTCGGAATAAAGCAAATCCGAAAAATACGATCACCGAACAGATAATAAGTCCCGTCATGAGAGTTCGGCTGTCTGTGGAAAAATGTGTGATTCTGAGTCTTGCGAGTGAATCGGATATCCGAAGGATCAGATCATTTATCAGCTTTGATACAAACAGCAGATCAAGAGCTCCGCCTGTGAGTGCATAGATAAGTCCCACGATCATAGAGACCGAGCACAGCGGAACAAGTATCATATTGCTAAGCGGCGAGATGAGAGATGTCTCGTCAAAATACAGCAGCGACAACGGGAACACACACAGCGTTGTACACAGCATGGTCACAAAGCTCACAGCTGCTCTTTGCAGAAAGCTGTCACGGGGCATATCCTTTGTCATACACGGTGCAGCAACGCCGATACCGAATGTTCCTGCCACCGACATGAGAAAGCCTTCATCGTAAACTGAATACGGAGAGACAAGGCAAATGAGCAGAACAGCACCTGCAAGGGAATTGAAAGTATCATTCTGACGTCTGAACAGCTTCGCACCATAGAGAAAATTCATCATCACTGCCGCTCTTATGGCAGAAACAGGATAGTTCGCCATAGCAGTCAGAAACAGCAGGAGCACCTCCATAACTGCGAAGGAGATATATTTATTCACACGGCAACGCTTCAATATCAACATGAGAACAAGCACTGCAACGGAAACACGAAGACCGGATACAGCAAGAATATGCCCTATTCCACAGCGATATACCGCAGTTCTTACATTATCATCCATGCCGCGCTTTTCACCGAACACCATTCCTGCCAGCAGGTCTCCGCTGTCACCGCCAAGGGCTACGCGGAAATCGAATATGTTTTTCTCACGGTATCTCCTGATATGCTCACGGAGTTTATGTGTGCGGAACGGCTGAGCTGTTACATCTTCCGCATAAGTCGCAGTTAAAAATATCCCGTCAGACTTGTAATAGCTTTCGCTGTCGAAAAGATAGTCCTTTGAGGGCTTTGAGAAGATACAGCTGCCAATAGTGATGATATCCCCTGTGTCCGCCTCAAGTTCTCCGCCGTAAAAGCTTATCTTAGCGGATATCTCGTCATTGATCCTGCCTCTGAGAATATATGAGGAGTTGCTGCCGCTGTAACGATATGCCTCGACGACCTCTCCGCAGAAGCATCCTTCTTTACCGGCCATTTCAACAACAGGTTTGTAACGTACCGCAGTACAGATACTGAACACCGATACCGCTGACACAAAGAATACCGAAAGCATAAGGTAGTCCCCTGCCTTGAAGCCGTATTTTCTGCCGACTAAAAGAGCGGCTGCCAGTATCAGTGAAAGAATGACGAGAAACGGGATATTTGAAAAAAACGAAGCGAAAAACAATCCCGCCATATACGCTGCCGCAGCTCCAATCATTTTTCGCTTCATAATTCTATTCCTTATTTAAAGAAGAGCGGTAATTTCTCGAGGAAAGCAATGTCCTTCCTGTCCGCTGCGTCACCCTCTGCAAGAACTGCGGATCTGCCTGATATCTCTCCGCCTGCAGCTGCAGTGAGCTTTTCAAGAGCTGTAAGAGACTCTCCTGTGCTGATAACGTCATCAACCAGAAGTACCTTTTTGCCCTTCAGCATTGCAGCCTTTTCCTGTGAAAGATAAAGTGTCTGCTCTGCCGCAGTTGTGATGGACTTTACGGTTACCGCAATGGGGTCTGTCATATAGAGCTTTACGGACTTTCTTGCAACAACATAGGGCTTGCCGCTCTGTCTTGACATCTCGTATGCAAGGGGGATGCCCTTTGATTCTGCTGTAAGAATGACGTCAAAGTAGGGAGACTTGTCCAGAAGCTGCTCAGCAGCAGCAACTGTAAGCTCTACGTCAGAAAACATAACGAAAGCTGCTATATCGATCTTGTCATTGAGAGGACAGAGAGGGAGCCCCCTCTCAAGTCCTGCAATAGTCATTTTATATGAACCTGCCATAATAATGCTCCTTATTCAGTTTTTCCGAGGGACTCGGGTCCCCAGCCCATTTTTACGCCGCCGAGAAGGTGGAAGTGAAGGTGCTTCACTGTCTGACCTGCATCATCACCGCAGTTGTTGATTATACGGTAGCTGTCATAGCCCTGCTCCTTGGCGATCTTGCCTGCTGCCTCAAATACCTTGGCAACTACGGAGGAGTTTTCCTCGTTGATGTCGTTGGCACTTGTTATATGAACCTTGGGGATTATAAGTATGTGCATGGGTGCGATGGGAGCAATGTCCTTGAAGGCATACACGAATTCGTCCTCGTATACCTTTGTGCTTGGTATCTCACCGTCAATTATCTTACAGAATAAACAGTCCATATTGATCCTCCTCTGTTTTTACGGGTCAGCTCACTGACCTTTATTACTTCATTGTATCGGCAACAACGTCTGAAAGCTTAGCCATTGCCTCGTCTATCTTGCTTATATCTCCTGCACCTGCCATAGCGCCGTCCGGCTTTCCGCCGCCCTTGCCGCCTGTTACAGCTGCTATCTCGCGGACGATCTTGCCTGCGTTAGCGCCCTTTGCAACAGCATCCTTTGTGCATACGCAGTAGAATGTACCCTTTTCGCCTATCGTTCCTGCGAAGAGAGCTATAATAGCCTCATTCTTGTCCTTGACGCTGTCGCCCAGCTTTCTGAGAGCATCGGGAGCAGAGCCGTCCATTCTTGCGGAAACGATCTTCACGCCGCCGACTTCCTTTGCATTGTCAAAGAGAGCTGCTGTCTTGGAATTAGCGATCTGCTGTGTAAGGCTTTCCAGCTTCTTGTCCTTTTCCTTGGACTCAGCTGCCATTGCTGCACACTTCTCGGGAAGCTCGTTTACATTAGCAAGCTTCAGAGCCTTTGCGGACCTTGCGATAGTGCTCTTGAACTCGTTGAGGAGAGCAATAACGTTAAGACCTGTTACAGCCTCGATACGTCTTACGCCTGCTGCTACGGAGCTCTCGGAAACTATCTTGAAAAGTCCGATCTGTGAAGTGTTGGATACATGAGTACCGCCGCAGAACTCGATGGAGTTGTGAGCTGTTACGACTCTAACTGTGTTGCCGTACTTCTCACCGAAGAGAGCCATAGCTCCAAGCTTTCTTGCTTCCTCGATGGGCATTTCCTCCATAGTTACGGGGAATGCTGACATGATCTCGGCATTTACGATATCCTCGACCTTAGCGATCTCCTCATCGGTCATAGCGCTGAAGTGGTTGAAGTCAAAACGGCAAGCCTTCTCGTTAACAAGCTGTCCTGCCTGATGAACATGATCGCCCAGCACCTGTCTGAGTGCGTGCTGGAGAAGGTGGGCTGTTGTATGGTTACGCATGATAGCCATTCTGCGATCTTTTTCGATCTGAGCGATAACATTGTCGCCCTTGGAAAGGCTGCCCTGCTCTATTGTTGCGATGTGGAGGAAGTGTCCCTCGGACTTGATGGTATCGTCAACAGCAGCGATATTTGCGCCATTGAGGAGCATGCCTGTATCGCCTACCTGTCCGCCGCTCTCAGCATAGAAAGGAGTTACATCAAGAACGATAACTACATTGTCGCCCTCAACAGCAGTCTCCACCTCAACACCGTCTCTGTAGATAGCAAGTATCTCAGCTTTGTCGGCTTCAAAATCTGTATAGCCTGTGAATATAGTTGCGGGAGCGTCTACCTTTATGCTGTTGTCAGCCCATGATGAGCCTGCCTTTGCAGCGTGGTCAGCCTTTGCTCTTGCTCTCTGCTCCTTGGCAAGCTCTGTGAAGCGGTCACGGTCAACTGTGTAGCCCTTCTCCTCGCAGATCTCCTCTGTAAGGTCAATGGGGAAGCCGTATGTATCGGAGAGCTTGAATGCGTCGTCGCCTGAGAGTACCTTGCCGCCCTCGGCTGCCAGCTTTTCTGTGAACTGGTTGAGGAGCTCTGTGCCCTTGTCGATAGTCTTGGCAAAAGCTTCTTCCTCAACGCCGATTATCTTCTTTATGTAGTCACGCTTCTCAGCAAGCTCCGGATAAGCGTTCGCGTTCTCGTTTATAACTGTATCACATACATCGCAGAGGAAAGGCTTTGTGATGCCTAAGAGTCTGCCGTGACGAGCAGCTCTTCTCAGGAGACGGCGGAGAACATAGCCTCTGCCCTCATTTGAAGGAAGTATACCGTCACCTACCATGAATGTAGTACTTCTGATATGATCGGTGATAACGCGGAGAGAAACGTCAGTCTTGGCGTCCTTCTTGTATTCAGCACCTGCTATCTTTGAAATGTGCTTCATTATGTTCTGGACAGTGTCTACCTCGAAGATATTGTCAACGCCCTGCATTACACAGGCAAGTCTCTCAAGGCCCATACCTGTATCGATGTTCTTGTTCTTCATCTCCTCGTAGTGACCGTTTCCGTCGCTGTCGAACTGGCTGAATACAAGGTTCCAGATCTCGATGACTCTGTCACAGTCGCTTGCCTGCTCAAAGCTCTCAAAGGGACCGTAAGCCTCGCCGCGGTCGAAATGGATCTCAGAACATGGACCGCAGGGACCTGAGCCGTGCTCCCAGAAGTTGTCCTTCTTTCCGAGACGGATTATCCTGTCGCGAGGGATACCGATGTGGTTCTCCCAGATCTGCTCAGCCTCGTCATCGCTCTCGAAAATAGTGATCCAGAGCTTCTCGGCAGGTATCTCAAGAGTCTTTGTAAGAAACTCCCACGCCCACTCGATAGCCTCTGTCTTGAAGTAGTCGCCAAACGAGAAGTTGCCCAGCATCTCGAAGTATGTACCGTGACGAGCTGTCTTGCCGACGCTTTCGATATCGGGAGTTCTGATGCACTTCTGGCAGGTCGTCACTCTCTTGTTGGGAGGCGTAGCCTGTCCGAGGAAGAACTTCTTCAGAGGTGCCATACCCGAATTGATGAGAAGCAGGCTCTTGTCACCCTGAGGTACAAGAGATGCGCTTGCCATTCTTGTATGGTTCTTGCTCTCAAAGAAGGATAAATACTTTTCACGTAGATCGTTAAGACCTGTCCACTGCATAAAAATGATCTCCTTTAAAATAATTATAACGGTGCGCCGTGCGGGAGTCGCCCCCGCGACACCGATAAATGCGGTAAGCATCTTATGCAAGACGTTATAAAACGTGCTCTACCACTGAGCTAACGGCGCATATTGATGCGATACCAATAAAATAAAAACACCTCCGCCGCCATAAATGGGACGAAGGCTCTCGTGGTACCACCCAAATTCAAAAGGAACGATGTCCTTTCCTCATTATCCTTAACGCAGAATTACGCCCTGATTTCTCAGAGTAGCTCAGGGGCAGCACCCGTCCTGCGGATAAAGGCTCACACCAAACGCCTTCTCTCTGAACTCCGCTTACAGACAGTCAATCCCGTCATTGCAATACAAGTATATTATAACGCTGTTTTTCGGAAATGTCAACTATTTCACAAAAAATTACTGCATTATTTCTCTTTTTCAAGGTCTGCCATTTTCTCGGCTATCCTTCTGAACACAGGGGCGGCAGCGTCATTGCCGTAACCGCCGTTCTCAATGAGGACCGTGACTGCATATTTCGGCTTCCTTGCAGGAAAAAATCCCGTTATCCACGCATGGCACAACTCCTCCCCTTTTTCGTTGTATCGCCCTGTCTGAGCGGTAGAGGTCTTGGCGCCAACACTTATCTTTTTTGTCCTCGCCTTAGAATTATCATTCTCGCGGACTGCCAGCACCATCATCTTTCGCAGCGCTTCTGCGTCCTCTTTGTTCATCACTTCCGATATCTGCGGAGACTTTTCACCACTGACTGCGCTGCCGTCGGCAGTAAGCCCCTTTATGAGTCTGAGCACAGGCATACGTCCGCCTCCTGCAATAGCACAGGTAAGCTGTGTTATCTGAAGCGGCGTTGCAGAAAGCTTGCCCTGTCCAAAGGCAAAGTTTGCAAGCTCCGCAGGCACGGTCAGCTCCTCACAGGTGGGGAGCACTCCTCCCGAGCCTGTGATGCCTGCACAGAGATAGTTCTCCCTGCCGAAGCCGAGATAGGTAGCCTTGCGCCTGAACTCCTCGATATCCAGACTCTGTGCAAGATCGATGAAGTAAGTGTTGCAGGAATTCTTCATTGCCTCAGACATATCCTGAAGCCCGTGACCGTCAAGCTTATGACAGTTGAACTGCTTTCCGCCTATGTCTATACTGCCGCTGCAGCTGTACATATTGCCGCCAAATCCCTGTTCAAGGGCAGATGCGGCAGTCACAAGCTTGAAAACCGATCCAACGCTGTAGGAATAAAGAGCGCGGTCGATAAGCGGACACCTGATGTCATTCATCGCCTTTTCCATTTCCGACGGGTCATAGTCTGGAAAGCTTGCCATAGCAAGAATATCTCCCGTTTTTATATCCGCGCAGACTATGGCTCCTGTTTCTATGCCCTTGCCGCATTCCTCACATATCTGCTGTATATCCCTGTCAAGAGTGAGGACAACTCCACTTTTGTAGGACTCGGAGCGGAATATCTTCTTTCCGTCGCCAATGAGTACATTTCCAAAGCCGTCAGTCGAATAGGTAACACTGTTTTGCGGAAGCTCTGCTCTCAGGACAGAATCATAGGCGTATTCAATACCGTCAGCTCCTCTGCCCTCGGAAAGATACCCGATAATATGCCTTGCTTTTTGATGTTCCGAATACCTGACAGGTACACTGAATACAGTTAGTCCGTCATCCTCGATAGTCCTTTCACTGCACTCAAAAACAAATGGTTCCCCCTGTCGAAGTCTTCAAGAAAGCTATCTCTGTCAAGGGCATATCCGGCAGCAGTTTCCCTGTCCAGTGCCGACGGAACTGCTACTGCTATGTTCTGCATCTCCCCATTGACAATAGGACGCATATTCCTGTCATAGATAGTTCCCTGACAGTTTCCTGCCTCAATTGTGATCGTGTGTTCTGAATTGAACGCAGGCAAGCTCGTCCCCTCGTAGGAAATACGATAGAAATTGCAGGCGAGAACCGCAAAGACGATAAAAAACGCGGCTGTCAGCAGTATAACTCCGTGCTCCCCTCTTTTTCTTACCATTATATCACCTCATGGTAAGTATTGGCGGCTGAACTCGATTTATTCAGCTCTTAGCAGCTATCAATAACAAAAAATGCCCCGAGGCGTTACAAAAGCGCTTCGGGGCATTGTATTACAGACTTATTACTCATGTGTCGGGACTTTTTTATTCAAGTATTACTGTAAAGGGTCCGTCATTGAGGAGCTCCACTTTCATATCGGCTCCGAATGAGCCCGTTTCAACGTGCTTGCCCTTGCTTCTGAGGTAATCCACAAAGTACTCATACAGAGCATTTGCCTTTTCGGGCTTGGCTGCCTGAATGAAGTTCGGACGGTTTCCCTTGCGGCAGTCCGCATAAAGAGTGAACTGCGGAACTACCAGAAGCTCTCCGCCTACGCTTTCAAGATCAAGGTTTATCTTGTCGTTCTCATCGGAGAATATTCGCAGTCCGGATATCTTGTCGGCAAGTCTGCGGCAATCCTCCTCGGTATCCTCGTGACCTACTCCGAAGAGCAGCAGAAATCCCGTTCCTATCTTCCCTATGACCTCTCCGTCAACCGTAACGCTTGCGGAGGTAACTCGCTGTAAAACTATCCTCATATTTGCCTACTTTCTGACTATATCCATATCGAAGGGCTTCAGCTTCAGCTTATCCTTCTCGGTGTCGTCTATGATGCTGAACATAGCCTTGGGAAGAGTTATATCCGCCTCCTGCTCCGAATTATTGAAGAAGAAAATATAATCGTCAAGCCCGTTTGTCCTTGTTGTGACCTCAACGCCCTTTGGCAGGTCTTTCAGTCTCGGAATGCCCGTCTGTTTCATGATATTGCCTGCGAACTTCTCATAGAAATCCATATGGCACACTGTTCCGATATAATAGGCTACACCGCTGCAGTAACGGTTCATGGTAACGGCAGGCTTTCCGCTGTAGAAGCTGTCCTTATACTCGGCATATGCACGGGCAGTGCCCAGCTCAAGGATATCACACCACTGTCTGCATTTGTAGGTATTTCCCGCAAAGTCAACAATAGTCTGTTCTTCCTTGCCAATGGGGTCATATTCGCTTACCTCTGCTCCTATCATCTCTCTGTATACAGTGGGCAGCGGCTCCATGATGCAGTTGTTGCAGGGGTCCTTGACTCCGCTCCTTGCAGTCATGACAACCGTACCACCCTTGATGACATAGCGGTAGATGTTCTCAGCTGAGCTCTTGTCATAGATATACATTGAAGGCGCTATGACCGCCTTGTACTTGGACAGGTCTGTTGTAGGAGATACTATATCCACATTTACACCGTATTTCGAGAAAGCTGCATGGAAGTACCTGAGCTGCTCAAAGTAGCTGAATCCCTCAGTCTGAGGCTGTATTCTGAATGCAGTGTCATTGTCGGGAGAATAAAGTATAGCCACATCCGAAACAAGCTCCGTGGTCTCTATGACACTGAGCTTGGGAGCAAGTCTGCAAAGCTCCGCAAACTCGCTGAATCTGCGCCCGGGCACATTGCTGTGATCGATAAGGCCGTGCCAGTACATCTCCGCGCCCTTATTGGCTGTACGCCAGCGGAAGTGCATAACGGTATCTGCTCCGTGAGCCATAGCCTGCATTGCGTAGCCCTTTATCTGTCCCGGACGGGGCGTAGGTCCCATAGGCATCCAGCTTCCCGTGGGGCCGCTGAGCTGTTCCATGACCCAGAAATTCTTCTGCTTCACGCCTCTCATCATATCCAGACGGAAAGCGTGAGAGCTGCTCATTCCATCTTCATCTGTAAGCTTAACAGGCGGATAATTGTCAAATGAGACAAAATCAAGAGTGCTGAAAAGCTTATAGAAATCGGGAGTATTCTCGCTGAAAAATGTGTTGGTCGTGACCTTTGCCCTTGGATTTTCACGCTTTATTATCATAGCCATATCATGTGCAAACTTCGCAGTCATATCTGCCGAAAACCTGCTGTACTCAAGACAGAGCGCAGGATTCTGCCATGCTTTGGGATAGGCATTGGGCGGCTGTATCTGCGATATATCACTGTATTCACCGCTCCAGACGATATTTCCGAATGCGGCATTTATATTTGCAAGGTCATCATATTTATCAATGAGCCAGTCACGGAAAAGTCCGCGGCAAACCTCGCAGGTGCAGGGGTAGGCTTCGAGCTCGTTATCTATCTGCCATGCGGCAACAGCAGGATTATTGGCATATCTCTTTGCAAGCTGCTCCGTGATACGCTTTGCATAGTAAAGGAACATGGGAGCATTAAGGCACCTGTGAGCTCTTATGCCTGTCTGGAGCCTGTTTCCGTCTGTACCGACCTGAACTATATCAGGATAAGTCTCATACATCCACAGAGGCGGACAGCTTGTGGGTGTACACAGCACTATGCCCATAGCGTGGCGTGAGAAATTGCTTATCGCCTCATCAAGCCATGTAAAGTCAAACTCCCCGTCCTTTGGTTCAAGACGGGACCATGCAAACTCGCCAAGTCTTACGAGCTTTACACCAGTCCTTGCCATCAGGTCAGCATCGGACTGCCATAAAGCTCTGTCCCATTGCTCGGGATAGTAATCAACGCCTATTTTCATTATATCCCTCCGTCATCAGATGTTATATTCAAGCAGTCCGCAGTTGTCCATGAACCAGTTTGAGAACTGCTCATTTGTCATATCATTGAAGTATGTCTCGATAACGCGGCAAACTCCGCCGTGTGTCACAAGAAGAACTGTCCTGCCGCTGTATTCCGCAATAATGTCATCAAGAGCAGAGTAAACTCTATGGGTAAGCTGAAGCAGCGACTCTCCGCTCTTTCCCATACGAACAGCAAAATTCACCTTGTTATCCGCAAAGCCCTCGGTAAAGCGGCTCTTGCCCTCGTAGGCACCGTAGTCCCACTCGCGAAATCTTTCCTCAGTGACTATATCAAGTCCGCAGCGCTCTGCGACCGCACAGGCTGTCTTTTGTGCCCGTTTCATGGGCGAAGCTATGATGATGTCGATAGTTCCCAGCTCTGCGATGCGCTCCGCAAGAGCCTTCGCCTGCTGCTCGCCTGTACTGTCAAGGTCAATATCCGTTGTCCCCATGATGATCTCCTGTTTGTTATATGAGGTCTGTCCATGTCTTGTGGAATATATCTTCAATATCCTTCCTCCATTAAAGCCCGCAGGCTTTTTTTATCTCTGCACGGGCGTTGTCCAGCATGAGGTCACTGGGATCCTCACCGCCCATTATCCTTGCTATCTCGGCAACTCTGCCGTCCATATCAAGCTGCATAACATGAGTCTCCGTGCGTTCGCCCACTATCTGCTTCTCAATGAGCAGGTGATTGTCAGCCATTACCGCTATCTGAGAAAGGTGGGTAACGCAGATGACCTGCCGAACCTGTCCTATCTCGCGGAGCTTTATGCCTATCTTCTGGGCAGCCTTACCGCTTACGCCCGTATCTATCTCATCAAAGATCATAGTCGGGATAGAGTCCTTGTCCGCGATAACGCTTTTGAGAGCAAGCATTATTCGCGAAAGCTCACCGCCCGATGCTATCTTGGAGATTGGCTTGGGCTCCTCGCCCTTATTGGCAGAGATAAGGAACTCCACAGTATCCATGCCGTTGACTGTGAGCTTTCCCTTCTCATGCTTCACGGCAATGATGACTCCTGCCATATTGAGGAATTCAAGTTCCTCGGTAACTCTGCGTGTAAAGCGCTCCGCAACGGTCTCGCGGTAGTCATAGAGTGCCTTTGCCTGCTCTGTGACCTTGTGAAGCAGAGCCTCGCGCTTCTCCGCCAGTTCCTTTATCTCGCTGCCCGAGCTTTCAAGCTTCATTATCTCGCGGCAGGCATCGTCATAGAGCTTTATGAGCCCCTCGCAGTCGGTGGCGTACTTACGTTTCATCTTGTTTATGTTGTTGAGCCTTGTGCCGAGGTATTCAAGGCGCTGACCGTCAAGCTCCACCTTGTCAGCAAAGCTCTCAAGCTCGGAGGCAATGTCCGCAAGCTCTATCTCGGCGGCAGAAAGCCTTTCGTAAAGGCTGTTGAGCTGAGTGCTGTTATCTGTATAGGCAGCTATTTCCGTTTCTGCCGAGACTATCATATCATTGGCAGCCTCATCTCCTGTTATAAGGCTCACCGCATTTTTGATGGCTATGAGCGTTTTCTCGGAGTTCTTTGCAGTCTCATACTCCTTTTCCAGCTCGTCATCCTCGCCCTCACGGAGCTCAAGCTCGCCTATATCGTCTATTATCTCGTTGAGAGTGCGGCTTCGCTCGATACGGGACTGCTCCTGCTTTTTCAGTTCTCCCAGTCTGCGTGCGGTGTGCTGGAGCTCGCGGAAGGTAACTCTGTACTCGCTCAGGAGGCTGCCATCACCGCCAAAATCGTCCAGTATCTGCAAATGTTTCTCGCTGTCAAGAAGTATCTGATTATCATGCTGTCCGTGGATATTTATTAACATAGCGCCTATCTCTTTCAGCAGCGCCGCAGAAGCTGTCCTGTGATTGATTCGTGAAACGCTTCCGCCGTCTGCGCTTATCTCACGGGTCACAGTTATCTCTCCGTCGTCGTGAGATACACCAAGCTCGTCAAGCTTGGCGCAGACCTCATCGGAAAGCTCGGTAAACAGAGCAGTTATGACTGCTTTGTCGCAGCCTGTGCGGACTATGTCCTTAGTACAGCGCTGTCCGAGAACAGCATTGATACCGTTTATGAGTATGGACTTGCCTGCACCTGTCTCTCCCGTGAATATATTGAGATGTCTGTCCAGCGGTATTACAGCTTCCTTTATAACTGCCAGATTCTGTATATAGATTTCCTTTAACATTCTGAGAGCTTACCTCCTCGGAAAAAGCTCGCTGCGGAACTTCTTTGAGAGCTTTTTCGCGTCTGCCTCGCTGCGTACGAGTATAAAGATAGTGTCGTCGCCTGCAATAGTTCCCACGATGCCCTGATGCTCCACGGAGTCTATCGCAGCGCAGGTCCCCTGCGCCATGCCTGCGCGGCACTTCAGAACTATGGTATTCATAGCATAGTCCACCGAGATAACAGCTTCTTCAAACAGAGACTTCTCCGCTGCCGCCGCAGCAGGCATAGAATAGCGATAGACTCCGTTCTCGTCACGCTGCTTCACAAGTGAGAGCTGCTGTATATCTCTTGACAGTGTAGCCTGTGTGGTCTTTATCCCACGCTGTGCCAGCAGCTCTATAAGAAGCTCCTGAGTGGCAACAGGCTGTTCGGTTATTATTTCAAGAATTGCTTCGTGTCTGCGATTTTTCATAATAAAAAGCTGCTCCTTATTTGATGGGCTTGCACATTTTCTTGCAGAGTGACTCATGGAAGGAATTTCCGATGAGATTTATGAAATTGATATCATTCTTTCCGCGGCATATATCAATTGACTCACCGACTCCTATGCTCGCGAAATGCTCGCCGTCCACGCTTATCACCATGGAGTCAACACGGGTGGTGGTATCCATCATTCTCAGCTTTCTCGAAGGACTGAACATGGTCGCTCTCGAAAAGAGAGAATGGGGACAGATGAGCGTCATCTCGATACATTCAAGATCAGGCTCGATAACGGGTCCTCCGGCGGAAAGTGCATAGGCTGTAGAGCCTGAGGGAGTGCTGAAAAGAACGCCATCGGCACGATATCTTCCAATGAGGTAATCATCTGCAAAGACGTCAAAATCACATATATGGAAGCTGCCTGACCTTGCCGAGACCTCGTTGAGTACGGTAGCGGTTATATCTCCGTCCTTGCCGTGGTACACAACATCAAGTGTCATACGGTGGGAGATCTCGTATTCTCCCGTGGTGAGCAGACTCAGCTTGTCCAGCTGATCGGCTTCAAGTCCTGCCATAAAGCCGAGAGTTCCTGTATTTATTCCGAGAAGCTTCGTATCTGTTCCGATAAGCAGCTTTGCGCATCGCAGGATAGTTCCGTCACCGCCGATGGCAAGCACTATGTCCGCAGACTTGCCGGATTCGTTTATATCCTCGAATATAACATGAGTCTTATCTGAAAAGTCCTCTCTGAATATCTCGCTGACCGAGACATCTATGCCACAGTCCGCAAGGACATCACAAGCCTCACGGGCGCAGGTGAGCGCATTGGGCTTCTGAAAATTAGGGTACAATGCTGCCTTCATAAACGCACTCCTTAAAGTTTACTGAATGAGCTGTCTGTCAGCTCCCTGAAATCGTGTATCACAGGCTCACCCACGCTCTTGCGAAGCTTCACCAGATACTCTATATTTCCGCTTCCTCCCCTGACAGGAGAAAAGGTGTATTTTTCCGTAATAAAACCAATTGACGATGCAAAGCTGTCTGTCTCCGAAAGTACGCGGATGTGCACCTTTCTGTCCTTTACGATGCCGCGCTTGCCGATATCGCTCCTGCCCGCCTCAAACTGGGGCTTAATGAGCACCGCTGCCTCGGCTTCCTCTTTCAGCAGCTCATAGACCTTGGGAAGTATCTTCGTAAGGGATATGAAAGAAACATCGACGGATATGAAGTCCGCCTGTCCGCCGAGATCATAGGCAGTGACCTCCCTGATATCGGTGCCCTCCATATTAACGACTCTCGGGTCTGCTATAAGAGAGTGCGCCAGCTGACCGTGTCCCACATCGACCGCAAATACCTTTCCTGCTCCCTGCTGAAGCATAAAATCGGTAAATCCTCCTGTTGAAGCTCCGATATCGAGACAGACCTTTCCTCTCAGGTCAAGTCCGAATTCCTCATACGCCTTTTCAAGCTTCAATGCTCCGCGTCCGACGTAGATATCCGTCTCGGCAGTCTCTATCAGATCATCTGTCATGACCTCGTCCGAGGGCTTTTTTGCCGTTTTACCGTTGACAGTTACATTTCCCGAGCGTATCATTTCCTTGGCGCGTTCACGGCTCCTTGCAAGTCCCCGTGCCACCATCTCACTGTCAAGCCTTGCCATTGCACTTGTTCCTGATATACTCAGTCATCTTATTGTCCGTAAGTCCAAGCTTTTCGAGACACGACCTTACAGAAGCCTGCTTTACGAAGCCGTGTGCGGTTACTCTGCTGTAATCGCCGCAATAGCCCAGCTCCGCCAATATATCTCCGACTTTTTCGGAAATACCGCCCTCGCCCACAGACTCCTCAAAGAATACGATGCGCTTATAGCCCTTTATCTCGTCACCAAGGTCGTCCTCCAGCGGGAATATCTTTGTCAGCTTCAGGATATCACAGTTTATCCCCTCGGCTTTCAGCTTCTGCTGAGCTTTATAGGCTTCGTTGTATAGCCTTCCGTAGGTTATGATGAGAGTTTCGCTCTTTTCCTCGCGGATGAAAAGATGCTCCGTAGTCAGGTGGAACTCGCTGAACTCCACTTTCTCCGCTCCTCTGGGATATCTTACGGCAGTCAGTCCCTTTTCCTCATATATTGCCTTCTTCATGCACATCTTCATCTCGGAATAGCATGAGGGCGAGAAAATAACTGTATCCGGTATGGAGGTGAGCATAGGAACATCAAGAAGTCCCTGATGGGTCTCGCCGTCCTCACCTACTATACCTGCACGGTCAACGCCAAGCACCACATGGAGCTTTCCGATAGCTACATCGTGGACAAGCTGGTCGTAGGCTCTCTGGAGGAATGTGGAATACACTGCGAAAACAGGTGTCATGCCCATGGAAGCAAGTCCGCCTGCAAAGGTGACGGCGTGCTGTTCGGCTATGCCTACATCGAAAAACCTCTCCGGATACTTGAAATGGAAGAACTGAAGTCCTGTTCCGTACTTCATAGCCGCTGTGATAGCACAGAGCTTGTCGTCCTTTTCCGCAAGTCTCACAAGTTCCTTGCCGAAAACGGTAGAATAGCTGTCGGCAGCAGCGACCTCGGGATTTCCCGTGGTTATGTCAAATTTAGAAATGCCGTGGTATTCACCGGGATTCTGCTCCGCAGGGATATAACCCTTGCCCTTTACGGTCTTGACATGGATGAACACAGGCTGGTGATAGGTCTTAGCCATGTGGAAGACCTCCTCCAGCTCTGAAAGGCTGTGACCGTTGACGGGACCCAGATAAATGAAGCCCATGTCCTCAAACATAGTGCTCTGCTCAAGAATATTGGATTTAACCGAATCCTTAACGTTTTTGATACCCTTGGCAACACTTGTGCCCACAAGCGGTATCTTCTCAAGTCCGCGCTCAACAGCTCTCTTGGTGTGGAGATATTTCTCTGTGTTTCGCAGAGAGGTCAAATACTTGGACAGTGAACCTACACTCTTGGAAATAGACATATTGTTGTCATTGAGTATAACGATAAGATTTCTTTTTTTGTCCCTGCCGCAGTTATTCATAGCTTCGTAGAACATACCGCCCGACATTGCACCGTCACCTATAACGGCAACAGCATAATTGTCCTTGCCCTGAATCTTCATAGCCTCTGCAATACCGCAGGCTACTGACACTGATGTACTGCTGTGTCCGCTTATAAAGGTATCGTGCGGAGACTCCTCAGGCTTTGGAAATCCTGATATACCGCCCTCCTGGCGGAGTGTGGAAAAGCGATCCAGACGTCCCGTAAGTATCTTGTGAGTATAAGCCTGATGACCAACGTCCCAGACTATTTTATCCTCGGGAGAGTTGAAGTTGCGGTGCAGAGCCATTGTAAGCTCCACAGCTCCCAGATTTGACGCAAGATGACCTCCCGTTTTGGAAACCGTTGAGATGAGGATGTTCCTTATCTCCTTGCAAAGCCCTGCACACTGTGATAATGACAGCTTTTTAAGGTCCTGCGGCAGTTCCAGTTCGCTGAGAGTCACCTTTTCATTATTATTTATATTATCCTTCATTTTTTACGAAATGCGGAGAAAGCTCCGCAGCTCCTTTACGTTAATTCTTTCTTCTGAGAAGCATTTCCGTCAGCTGAGTGAGGAATGCGTCGTTTCCGAATTTTTCAAGGCAGCCGAGAGCTTCGTCTGTAACTGCATTTGCTATTTCCTGTGCTTTTTCAACTCCGTAAAGAGTAACGAAAGTGGTCTTGTTCTCCTCCTCATCGCTGCCAACGGGCTTGCCAAGCACCTCGGTAGTGCTGGTAACGTCAAGGATATCGTCAACTATCTGGAAGGCAAGTCCCAGCCTGAAGCCGTAATCAGCAGCAGCGGAGATAGTCTCATCGTCGGCGCCTGCACAGATACATCCCATCATGCAGGAAACAGCAATGAGCTGACCTGTCTTGTGGCGGTACATATTGCGGAGATCAGCCTCGTTAACATCAGTGCGTTCTTCGTTCTCCATATCTATTACCTGACCGCCGATCATACCTGCTCTGCCCACGGCCTTAGCCAGACATGAGATCATCTTCACCTTCTGCTCGCTGCTGAGGTGATCATCGTCTGCAATTATCTCAAAGGGCTGAACTGAAAGCGCGTCGCCTGCCAGTATAGCCATTGCCTCGCCGAAAGTCTTGTGGCAGGAGGGCTTTCCGCGGCGGTAGTCGTCATCGTCCATTGCAGGAAGGTCATCGTGGATAAGCGAGAAGGTGTGTATCATCTCGATAGCCGCAGCAGGTGCGCAGGCGTTTCTGTAATCGCCGCCAAGAGCATTGCAGAAGGCATAGACCAGCACGGGACGTATACGCTTTCCGCCTGCTTCAAGAGAGTAGTTCATGGCGTCGATGAGATTTTTCTGAGCTGCCATATCTTCCGAATGAAGATTGTATTTTTTCAGGTTGTCCTCTGTGAACCTGATATACTCATTGAGTTTTTCCTTTATATCTGTCATATTCATTCCTCCGACGGAGCATTTCCGTCGTCCTCCGTTATTTTTATCTGTGCACTGTCAAGCTGCTTCCTGCACTCCGCAGAAAGCTTCACGCCTTCACCGTAGAGCTCCACAGCCTTTTCAAGAGGGATATCGCCCTTTTCAAGCTCAGAGACTATTTGTCCCAGTCTTGTCATATTGTCCTCAAATGTTACTTTTTTAGTCATTATATCACCATTTATCAGTAATTTCCGCTTCTGCGCCGCCGCTTCCGAAGGTTATCTTCACTTTGTCGCCTTTTTTAAGGCTCTCGGAGCTGCTGAGCAGACTGTCTTCCTTATACACGAGAGAATAGCCCCTTGAAAGAACCTTCAGCGGACTGAGACTGTCAAGCCTTGCCGCTTTTTCACCGAGCTGTCTCTCAAGCCTGTCCATGTACCGCAGAAAAGCTGCATCACGGCGTTTGTCAAGCGCAGAGAGCTTCTCGCCAGTGAGCTTCAGACGGTTCTCGGGAGACTGTGCCGCAAGACGTGCATTAAGTGCGACAAACCTGTCGGTGCTCCTGTCAAGAACAGCCAGTGCAGCCTTTTCGTATCGGCGCTCCAGTATACCTATCTTCTCATAAAGCAGGGATATATCGGGAGCTGCCAGCTCCGCCGCTGCTGACGGCGTGGGAGCTCTCAGGTCAGCTGCAATGTCGGCAATGGTAAAGTCTGTCTCATGTCCCACAGCCGAGATAACAGGTACTTTGCAATTATATATGGCATATGCCACCTTTTCGGTATTGAATGCACTCAGGTCCTCGCTGGAGCCTCCGCCTCGCCCCACGATGATAACATCGCAGCCTGCGGCTTCTGCGCGGAGTATTCCTCTGCACACGGACTCGGGAGCTCCCTCGCCCTGTACAAGTGCATTTACGGCGTAGACCTCGCCTAATGGGTATCTCCTCGAAAGGACGTTTATTATATCCCTTACCGCTGCGCCGCTGAGAGAGGTAACTGCACCTATCTTCTTCGGCATAGAAGGTATGGGGCGTTTGTGTGCGGTGTCAAAAATGCCCTCCTTTTGCAGCTTCCGTTTCAGCTGCTCGAGAGCTGCTCCCTGAGCGCCTGCGCCCTCGGGGATAATATCGTTCACATAGAGCTGATAGGCTCCGTCGCGCTCATATACTCCTATACTTCCCGAAACTATAACAGCCATGCCATCCTCGGGAACAAATTTCAGACGAGCTGCCGAATTTGCAAACATAACCGCCTTTATGGCACTCTCGCTGTCCTTCAGGGTGAAGTACACATGGCCGCTGCGGAAATGCTTCACATAGTTGGATATCTCTCCGCGGACCATGATGCCCTGAATGTTCCTGTCATTTTTCAGTATAGAGCCGATATATCTGTTTATTTGTGTAACTGTGATTACAGGCATCACTTTTCTCCTGTACTTTTAAGATAGCCGTATATCGCCACTCCTGCCGCATTGTCGCAGGAAAACTGCGGCTCTGCAAAGCTTGCGGAGGGATATCGGGAAACTATCCTGTCGCGGATAATAACGTCCGACATAACTCCTCCTGCAAAAACAAGGGGCAGCTCCCCGTGCTTTTCCACGGCATAAGCTGTCATGGCGATAATAGTATCTGCAATAAAATCAAGGCAGTATCTCGCTGTGTTTTCGGGGGACTCCCCGTTTTTCAGCATACTGCCGCACTTATTCTCAACTCCCGAAAGACAGCAGCTGCCGTTTTTCAGGACAGGTTTAACTTTATAATGCTTGTCGGCACCTGCCGCCAGCTTTTCAAGCTCGGCTCCGCAGGGAAAACGCAATCCCAGCATGACACCAGTGCGGTCAACAGCCTGTCCTGCCTTCAGATCAAGAGAGGTGCCTATCTCCGAAATGGAGAGGACATTATCCTCGTCAGGCTCGCACAGCAGACAATCGGTAGTTCCTCCGCTGACATGGAAGGCTATAAACGGCTCTTTCACAAGCTCGAGCCTGTCCGCGGAATAAAGCGCCGCAAGGATATGACCGATCTGGTGGGATGTGGTATACAGCTTTGCTCCCGTAACTGCGGAATATGACCGTGCAAAGCCCTCTCCGCAGAGAAAACAGGGCATATATGAGCCTTCAATATTACGGGGTCTCGCCGATGCAGTGACAGTCATCGGAGCACTGAGCTCCGTCTCGCCGAAAAGCCCCTCTATCATCTCGGGAAGCTGTTTCGTATGATGGAATACCGCATCGCTCTGTCTAAGACCAAGCTCCCCCTCCTTAACGGGAAGAAGCTTCTTCGTCTGATATATCCTGTTATCCTCGCTGACGTACACTGCCGCTGAGGTAGTATAATTGCTGGTATCTATACCGAGGAACTCAGGCATCTGCGTTCTCTTCCTTCCGGGTATCTCTTGAAAATGCGCCGAGAACTCCGTTGATGAAAGCAGTATCCTCCTGATATGTATACATCATGGAAAGCTTGATAGCCTCGCTGATAGCAGCATTCATGGGAGTATTATCGTCGTACAGCGACTCATACATAGCAATACGGAGTATAGCCAGATTGAGCTTTGAGATACGGGAAATACTTCTGGATTTACTGTATTTTGCGATTATGCTGTCAAGCTCTTCGGCGTGGGTGAGAGTTCCCTCGACTATCTTCTTTACTTCATCATTTACTGTGATCTCCTCGATCTCCTCGGCGATCTCGTAAAGCTCGTTTATATCATCGTCGCGCAGAAGCTGTTCAAAAACCAGCTTGAATGCGCTGTCTCTTATTTCACGTCTTGTCATTTACATTCTCCTTTATTGAACGATACATGAATACCATACCGTCTATTGCTTCAAATCCGTTTTTCAGATAAAACCTCTCACTTGGATAGCCCCTTGTGGTCATGAGTGCCATGGCGACGACTCCCTCGCGGCGCAGCTCATCAGCCGCATATTCCATTATGGCAGTTCCCGTACCCTGTCTCTGGACAGACGGCGACACACAGAACTCGTCTATGACATATTCTGTCCCGTGGAGATAGGTGAGCTTTCTTCCGCAGAGTATCGCCTGAATGGCGCCATTATCCTCAGACACATATCCCACAGACTGCGGAGCCGACATGAGCTGGGATATACGTTCTGCCGCAAGCTCACGGCTCCAATCCTCTTTCCATGGCTCTGACGAAAAAGCAGAGCGGAAGACCTCAGCTGCGCCGCCAAGGTCGTCCGGTCTGTACCTGCGGATCATTCAAAAACTACTCCGCTTACTGTTACGTTAACTCTTGCAACGGGGACGCCCGTCATATTCTGCACATTCTCCTTGACTACTGTCTGGACCTCCTGTGCAACATTGCACGCCTTCTCGCCGCTCTTTATAACTATCTTCATGTCGATAGCAGCAACATCGCCCATCATGCTGATCTTTATAGGGCCGTTCTTTCTGAGCTTGCTCATCTTGCCCACTTCTCCGCCAAGACCTGCAACGCCCTTGACGTCCTGTGCCGCCAGCTTTGCGATAGCTATGAGCACATCCTCTGATATTTTAAGTCTGCTTGATACCTCAGGCTTCATCTCTTCAACTTCCATATGGGACCTCCGTTGGCACATATTTGGGTGTATTTTTTAATCAAAACTGTACTTACACCCTTACTATTATATTATACCAAATTATTTCGCTCAGTTCAACTATTTCACCTCAAAAATTCTGATATTTTCTGCAGGAACTTCAGTTTCGCCCAGAATTATCTCCTTAATGGCTGCTGCCTGCGACTTTTCAAGCCCCTCGGTCTTCACCACTACCTTTGCATTTTCTCCGTCAAGATATGCGATACAGTCCTGAAATCCCTGCGCTTTGATGAGAGATTCGATAGTACCCTCGCTTTCGATGAGTTTTGAGACCTGAACCGCGTCCAGTGCATTGACTACCATTTCGTCCTCGGTAACATCTCCTCCGCCTATCATGGTCTGCAAGGTCTGTACCGCTTCATCACGGTCTCTCAGCTTATCTATACGCGCCTGTGCAAAGTAGTCCCCTGACATGGGCTCTGCCTCAGCGTTTACGAACTCTGTCTCGCCATAGCGTACTTTTTCTGTCTCCTCAGAAAACACCGCCGAACCGCCCTCATCGGGAAGCTTCGGCGAGGCTGTGTAGTTTATGTAGACCGCCACCGCCAGCATAAGTGTGAGACAGGTCATGATTATCTGCTTTTTTCCGATGATAAGTGATGGTTTTTTCATAGTAATTCTCCTTTTATCTTAGCTTTGCAACATAGATTTTTGCCGTTGAGATACCCAGTGCCGCAGAAGCGGCTTTGTACATCTTTTCCCTGACTGACGGACTGTCTCCGCCGTCACAGACTATTACCGCTCCTGTCACCTCAGGCTTTTCGATAGTCTCCACAAGGGGAGATTTTTCACTTCCGCTGCCTATCATGACATATTTGTCTTCCTCCTCTGTTTTGCCCTCAGAGCGGCTCCTGCGACCCTCAGAAGCATAGATGTACCGCTCGCAGCTCCCGAAGGTTATATAGACTCTTACATTTCCTGCACCGTCGATACAGCTGAGCATTTCCCCGAGCCGCTTTTCCGTATCGCTGCAATGTTCATCACATTCACTGAGACTGAGCCCACTCGCGGAAGTGCTGTCGGATACAGTCTTTTTATCGGGCAGCAGTGAGGATATCATTATCAGCAGCAGTCCAGTGACTCCGCATACAGTCATGAATACAGCCCACTTCCTTTGTTTGAAAAGCTCCCGTATTTTTTCAGCTATTTCCATTCACGACCTCCGTTTCCTGCCCGAGACTGCTGCGAATTATCTCTGCGGCAGCTTCATTATCCGCAGAACTGATAATGACTCTATTAATAATTATGCTCCCGTCAGAAAGAATATTAACCTCAGTCTCGATTTTTTCGGCTTCGATCCCTGATGCTTCAAGCTGTCCTCTCAGTACCTGAGAAATGTTCTCTCCAGTCTGCCTTATCAGTTCATCATCGTAGAGCTGCTGCGAAACACTGTGATCCTTACTGCTCCCAATATTTATATCTGGAACTTCAAAATTTACGGCTCCGTCCGAAAACAGGGATATAACAGACGCCGCAAGAACAAGCTTCATTATCAGTTCTGCCTGTCCTTTAAGTCTTGTGCCGCCTGCGATCATGCGAAGTACACAGATAAGTGCCGATACTGCACATACGCCGCCTGCGGCAGATACTATACCCTCCATTTTATCCTCCTGCGTTCTGTAATAGTATAGCTGTTGAAAACAGGAACATCAGCCCGAAACAGACAAGTACGCACTGTAAAATAGCAAGTCCGTCATCAAGCGCCTTCAGCAGCTTTGCCACGCTTTCAACAGAGAAAAGCTCTGCGGCAGCTGTCCCCGTCCACATTACAGCTCTGAATATGAGTATCTGCAAAACAGGCGGCAGGAACAGAAGAATAACAGCAATGCAGCCTGCTGTTCCGACAGTTCCGCGAATAAGATCGAAGCTTCCGCGTACTGTTGAATACGCATCTGAGACAGCTCCGCCCACAACCGGGACCATGCCTGATATTACAAATCGGGTAGTCTTTGCAGCCGCTCCGTCAGCCTTTCCAGAAAGAGTACACTTCATAGTCAGAAGTCCCGTAAACAAGGTCATGGCGACAGTCATGCCCCATGTTATGAGTTTTTTTCCAAGGCGTACAATACTGCCGAGATCTTCACCGCTGAATACGCTTCCCGTGACCGCCAGCATAGTTGAAGCAGTCACAACAGGCATCATAAACGACGAGGACAACTGAACAAATATCTCAGATGCACCGAGAACTGCCACATCGTAGACCCCTGCCGAGGTCATGCCGCCCATTGCCGCGGTAATTCCCGAAAAAACGGGAATGAAAACAGCAATGAAGCTGCCGCCTGACTGCACAGCCGATGACGCCCTGCCAAATACCTCGAAAAGCTTTGGCACTATTACAGTTACTGCTGTAAGAACGCTGACAGTTCCGAAGATATCGGCGGAGCTATCAGACAGCCCCTCACCTGAGGCTTTCAGAGCCGCTGTTACGACAATGACGATAAGTATAGTCCCGAGCAGAGAAAGAATATCAGTGCCATCCCAGCCTATACTGTCGTTTACGGCTGCGGAAAGCTCCCCGAAGCTTTTATCGCTTAGTTCCTCTGTTCCATAGCCGATGTCATGATCGGCAAGTATTTCGTCAATCTGAGAGTAATAGCTGTCTGCAGCGGTCTGACTGCCCTCAGCATAAGTGCTTATGGGGACAAATAAAAAGGTGAGCAATATAGTTATGAAAAATATTCTGAGTATCTTGTGCATATTCCACCTACATGAGCCTGTCCAGAAGAGAAATAAACTCCTCAAGCACAGGAAGACTTAACACCACAAGAGCTGCTCTCCCCCATAATTCGGCTGCTGCACCCATTGCGCCCTCACCGCTGTCACGGCACAGCTGTGCCGAAATATGGGTGATACAGCATATCGCGGCTGCCTTGAAGATAGCGCTCAGATAGCTTTCGGAAATCCCTGCCGATATCATCATCGAGCGAAGCTCCGCAAAGGGGCTCTCCAGCATTACTACCGCTGCTATGATCACAGATACCGAAACAGCAACGGAAACAGCCAGTGAATGCTCAGAGCAATATTGTCTCAATATGACAGAGATCAGTGCGCCGCAGACACAGAATATCCCGACAGAAAAACAGCTGTCTACCATAGTCCGAAAACTGATTTGACCTTCTCAAAAAGGTCGCTAATCTCGTCAATTATGACCACAAGAACAACTATAAGCCCTGCAAGGGTAGTCATCATAGCCTGTTCCTCCCTTTCTGCCCGTTTCAGTACAAGATTTAGCACAGCAACTATGATTCCCGTTCCTGCGATCTTGAAAATCAGATCAATATCCATACAATACCTCAAATCAGAATAATTCCGACAGAAACACCTGCCATTACACCAAGACTTCTGTAAAGCCGCCCCTTTTGGATATATTCCTGCCGTCTCTGTTCACGAAGCTCCTCCATGCGAACAAGCTGCGAACCGATACTGCTCACCTGCCCCTGAACATCGGTTGTTCCAAGGACTTCCACAAGCTCAGCAAGTACAGCTTTCTCCTCGTCGGGAACCGACTTGTCACGCAACAGAAGTGTCCGCCATTTCTCTCTTACGTGACAGCCTGCCGAATACTCCTCCGGCAGTTCATATATAAACCCGAGACAAGAAAACTTCTCAGCCTGCAGGGCTCGGATAATTCCGAATATATCAGTTCCGCCTGTCCTTATCATAACATCACAAAGCCGCATGAGCTTCTCAGCTTCATGGCAGTACACAACTCGCTTTTTGAGCTTTTCCGAATAGAAAACACCGCAAAAGGCACCGCTCAGAATGAGCATTATGACCGCAAGAAAGCGAAGCTCCATATCAGAGCCTCACGATCCTGCCGACTTCCCCAACAGAGGATGAACCTCTAAGGAAAATCAGCTTGTGGAAAAATCCGCTGTCAATGAGCATTTTCAGTTCAGCTCTTTTAGTGACTTCGCTCACGCTTTCTCCGTGAGCAGTAACGATAAACCTGACTCCGCAGCTGAGGCCGGTAATTATTGCTTCTGCATCGTCAACAGATGCAATTTCATCACAGACAATGACCTCGGGAGAAAGTGTACGGATCGCTGACATGATCCCTCGGCTTCTGCTGCAATTGCCTATAATATCTGTCATAGCACCTACATCGTTCTGCGGTGTTCCGCTATAAAAAGCAGCTACCTCATTTCTCTCGTCAATGAGAACGGTTTTCCTAAGGTCACCGTTAAGACAGCAAAGCTCCCTGAGAAGTGTGGTCTTGCCCGAATTTACAGCTCCGCAAATAATGATATTTCTGTCAAAGGTCTCGGAGAAAATTCCGTCTGCACAGCCTTTGACCTCTCGGGGCAAGCGAAAGTTAAAGGAACAGAATTCAGTCAGCATATAGGGTTCCGCAGATGAATATATCCCCGAAACACCAACTCTGATACCGTTTCCGATAACAAAACAGCCCTCTGAAAGCTGTTTAGTGTAGCTATGTACAGAATAATGGCAAAGCTTGTCTGCACATTCTCTGATCTCTTTCCTATTTACAATGTACACTTCCTCTGTTAAAGCGGAGCTCGTCCCACCATTCTTTTGCAAAAACAGCGTTTTATTCGGGAAAGCAAAACAGACAGGACCGCTCGAGTGTAGCCGTACCTCCATCAGATCGTCAGAAAGTTCATGCAGCGTATCGAGCATAAGATTCCGTAATACTTCGGGCATATGATCTGCGATCACGCGAAAGCTTGTACTATCTTTCATTTTGATCATCTCCTCACACTTAATAGTATGCAGCTAAGAACATAGATAGAACAAAAAATGGGCGCATTTCTGCGCCCATAAAAAAACAGCACACCGAAGTGTGCTGTAATTTTATTGATCATTCCTTTACGCCGCCAAGAGCTACACCAGCGATGATGAATCTCGAAAGGAGAACGTAAGCGATAATGATAGGAATAATAGAAAGTGCAATTGCAAGATAGATAGCACCGTAATCATTGAACTTATCAGATGACTGGAGAGCGGAAACCATCATAGGAAGGGTCTTCTTCTTCAGATCAACACTGATGAGGATCATGTTAGGTGTATAGAAGTTGTTCCAGCTTGCGATGAAAGCGAAGATAGCCTGAACAGCTATAGCGGGCTTCATCATAGGAATTGCAATAGATAAGAAAGTCCTGAATTCTCCACAACCATCGATTCTCGCTGCTTCAACGATGTCCAGCGGGAATGAAGACTTCATGTATGACCTCATGAAGTATACGACTGCGGGAGCCGCAATGGAAGGGATGATAAGAGGCCAGTATGTATTTGTAAGCTTAAGGTCTGACATGAAGCTTACGAAACCGGCTGATGTAACCTGCATAGGTACCATCATTACAAGGAGGATAACTGAGTAAGCTACTTCCTTGAGCTTGAAGTCGTAAACGTGGATACCGTAAGCAGTAAGTGCTGAGAAGAAAACTGTGAGGAAAGTTGAGCAGCAAGTGATGAACAAGCTGTTCTTGTAACCTGCAAGGGCATTATAACAGAGCTTGAATCCGGGCTCGTTAAATACCTTGTGCCAGTTGTTCTTCAGATTAGTTCCGGGGATAAAGCTGAGTCCGTTTGCTATATCAGTATGTGTTCTTGTTGCATTTATAACAAGGATATAGATAGGGAGCAAACATATAATGGTAAGAATTAAAAACCATATAAAAAGGATAGTAGACTTCAGTCTGATCTTGAAGTGGTAATTATCCTTTGCTTTTCCGTAAACAGATTTCATTTCGTTACTCATAGGCTGATACCTCCAAACTGCTTACTTTCAAGCTTAGCCTGCTTAGCGATCTTCTTGCGCTGCTTCTTCTTAGCGATCTCATCCTTATCACGAGTCATGTAGAATGCGATAAGACCGAGTGCAAGAGTGATGAAGAACAGCAGTACTGATACAGCACCTGCATAGCCCATCTTATTCTCATTAGCCTGAGCATGGAAGTACTGGAAGATCATTACAGCCACAGTCTTGAGATGATCCTTAACATTACCTGTCTTGGTGTACAGGAAAGGAATATCGAACATCTGGAGACCACCGATCATGGAAGTGATAAGTGTATAAGCCATGATAGGAGTAAGAAGGGGCAGAGTGATCTTTCTGAACACCTGTCCTGAGCTTGCACCGTCGATGCTTGCAGCCTCGAACAGTGAGGGGTTGATACCCTGGATACCGGACATGAGCATGATCATTGTATTACCAAACCACATCCATGTCTGAATGAACATGATAACGATTCGTGACTGCCATACGCCCTCAATGAAAGGTACCGTATGATATAGAAGCGAAGCCGAATCACGTTTAACTATTCCCATCTTGTATAAGAGGAAATTGATAGCGCCCGGGTTAGTTTCGGACTGACCCATGAGCTGAAGGAAGAGTACAGCTACTGAAGCAGCTGTGATGATGTTTGGAAGGTACATAACAACCTTAAAGAAGCCCTTGCCCGGGATCTTTAACTGTGCTTCTGTAAACCATACAGCAAGAGAAAGTGAAAGAGCAAGCTGAGGAATAAAGTTACCTACCCAGAGGATAACTGTATTCTTCAGACATCTGAAGAAGCTCTCATGGATAACTCTTACTCTACGACCTTCACCGCCAAAAAGGACATCTTTATAGTTCTGGAGTCCTACCCAGTCTTCAACAGTCTTACCGTTGCCGTGGAAACTTACTATAAAGGTGTTGATCAGCGGCCATAACTGGAAAAAGAAATAAACAAGAAAAAATGGCAATATAAAAATATAGCCATACTTAGCGTAGCTGATAGACTTTATACGTCTCTGCGCGCCTGATGCCATAACACACACCCTCTCGGAATAATAGTACAGATAAATATACACCTACGGGATACATAAGTACCCCGTAGGCATATCTCCATTTGTTGCTTATTAATTAATCAAAAGAGATTAGTCAATTTCGAGATCGGGTACAGACTCAGCAACCTTATCCTTGAATGCTTCAACTGTAGCATCCCAGTCCTTGCCGCCCTCAAGGTAGTTCTCCTTAACAGCGTCAGCGAAGTTGCCCTTGATTGTAGCATCGTAAGGAGTGATAAGGCCCTTGAAGTCGATGCTCTTAGCATTCTCAGCGAGCTCTGCGAAGTAGTTCTGCTTGTCCTTGAAGTTTCCGGAGATCTTCTCGTTGAATACTGTATCGCCAGCGATAAGCTCATCCATAACCTTTGAGTTGTTTACATACTCAGGCTTCTTTGTAGCGTACTCAGACATTGCAGCCTCATCAGATGTAGCTGAGAGGATGAAGTCACGAGCCTCTTCACCGTTGTCTGTAGCGGGGTTAACAACGATCCAAGTACCGCCCCAGTAGAAAGGAGTCGGGCCCTGGCATACTGCCCACTTACCATACTGCTCGCCGCCTTCGCCGCCTGCAGCATCGAGGAAGAATCCGCCGAAGCCCCAAGTTGATACGAAGTAGCCCATGCAGTTACCGGATACACCAGCAGCTGTCCACTCGTCTGTCCACTGGCTGTTCTTTGTGATACCGCCGCAATCCCAGAGCTCCTTAGCTGTGTCAGCGAAGTTCTTGCAGAAGTCATCAACAACGAGCTTGTTGTCAACAACCCAAGGCTGTGTACGTCCGCAAGCGAATGCCTGCCAGAGACCGCCAAGTGTATCAGCAAGTGCAACACCGCCGCTTGTCTTGTCAGAGATTGTCTTAGCAGCTGTTACGAAATCTTCCCAAGTACCGATCTGCTCCTGCATCTCTGCGGGGCTCTTAGCACCGAGATATTCCTCAGCGAGGTCAGCTCTGTAAGCGAAGCCGCCTGCTGCAGCCTGCCATGAGATACCCTTACGAACGCCGTTGGAATCCTTACCGATTTCGTCTGTGTAGCTGTAGATGTTAGCGAAGTCAGAATCGCCGAGACCGAGCTTTGTGAGAGGAAGTGTCTTCTCATCATCGTTGATGTACTTGAGTGCCCAGTCAGCCTCGCAGAAGTAAACGTCGAGGTCGCTGCCGTCATTGAAGAGCTGGTCATAGTTCTCGGAAGCCTGGCCGCCGCCTACACCGAAGTCGATGAACTTGATGCCCTCAACCTTGTTGTCAGCGAGGTCTGCAACTACTGTATCGTAGTCAAGGCCCTTCCACTGAGCGATAAGAGCAGGAACGTCATCGTGGTTCCAAGCTGCAACTGTGAATGTGTCGCCGCCTACGCCAACTGAGGGATCAATGCCGTCGGGCTCAGCCTCTGCTGTTGTTTCCTCAGCAGCTGTTGTATCTTCCTGAGCAGCTGTTGTTGTTTCGTCAGCCTTTGAAGATGACTCCTTCTTGTCATCTCCACAGCTTGCGAATGCTGTAGCTGCCATTGCGAGTGTAGCTACTAAAGCTAAAGTTCTCTTAAGTGTGTTCATGAGATTTTTCCTCCTTAAATATGTATATTATACATCTCCGTGTATAATATTCGGTAATTAATGTTTTGCGGGCAACATCGCGGTTATTTTTCTCTGTCCGATGATTGTGCTCACCGCTGACGTCCTGCAACCGTATGTCTTCCCTGCTTCTGTTCTATGAAGCTATAACCATGACTTTCGTCATTAGCTTTCTTTTATCATGCTGGGCAATGTCTTTTATACTTTCGCATTTTTTCATGTCATGGCGGCTCGGTCTGCGAATGTACTCCGCAGGCTTCGTCATAAAAGCCCTTACACTTCCGAATGTTACCGTATCACGTTCTTTACTGCCTGTGTATCAGACCGTCGTGCCTTCCGCACCGCATATACAGAACTGTGCAACAATTGCTTTTGCATTTACAAATATACCGTATTTTGCGGTCAAAGTCAATGCTTTGTATCGTTCTTTAATCTTTTTTGGGCGCAATGTACATTTTCAACGCTATTTTTTAGCAATAATAACATAAATCGCACCTCTAAAAAATAAAAGTTACAAATCGGTAAAAGCGTTTTGACGTTTATTACACAAATACAGGAGCACACTTTTATGCCTATTGCCTAACGAATACAAAATCCCGGTCGTCTTCTGTGCATTTTTTTGTGTGCTTCTTCAAACCCGTTCACCATTCCGATGATACAGACAGATCTGCATACATACGGAGTATCTGAGACGCATCAACAGCATCGACCTTTCCGTCGCTGTTCACGTCGGCTATGTACTGCTCATAATCATCGAGTGAACCTGCCAGATCGCCTGATATCAGAGCATAGTGCCGAAGGACTTCCGAAGCATCATTGGCGTCAATATGCATATCTGCGTCCACATCTCCGCGTACTCGCGGTATAAATACAACGCCTGCGGAAGCAAAGCTGTCGGACGTAGCCGCATATCTCACCACATACCTGCACTTAAATTCGAGGTGATCAAATTCAAGATAATCTGCTGCAAATACTTCTTCGATATCTGCCCCTTCTGCTCCGTAGCGGTTTCTGAGAAGGGCACGGAATTCAGCAGGATCATGATAGCCGTAGTCCATACCTACAACGTCTATGAGGTCAGAAGGCATATAATCCGTTAATCCCGCTTCATACTTTGAATTGTCGTCCGAAACTATGAGTCCCTGTGAATTCTCATAAAAATCCCTCGGGTCGGGAACTTCCTTAGGAGCCTCGGGTATCTTATATGTAACGGAACTGCTCGCCATATTCTCGCTGTCGGAGTTGACTTTCAAGGTTATAGTCTCTCCGGGGATTATCCTTATATAATACTGGAGCATATCGGTGCCGTAGAATTCGTCTCCCGGGGCTATTCTCGGAACAGCCTCTATAAACGGGTGGTCCTCATCGTCGCCTGTACGCACCATGAGCTTATCGGCAATTTTTTTGCTTATGGGTCCGAGTATCTCATTGCGGTAGTCTATCTCAAGATCATTGATGACAGGTCTGGGATTGACAAGTATCTGCTTCTCCTTGCCGTCCTTGATAACGGTCAGGTACTGTCCTGCGTAATCGCTTATAGAACTGCCGATCATCAGTTCCCTGCCGTCAGGAGCCAGTATCTTGTCAACGTAACTGAAGTCGATAACTTCTTTTTCCATATCAAAGCCTATCATCGCCTTGTTCGCATGGATCGTGATCACCTCATCGGGCAGTCCTGCGCCGGTAAGAGTAAGCTCAATATCGTTCATGCCGTATTCAAGCGGTATATTTCTTATCCACTCACATCCGCCGAAATAGTCCCCATCGAAGTTCACGGCGTATTCCGTACCACAGTAAAGGGATATATTCTCGATATAACTCGGCACTTCTATCGAGTACTCGTTTTCGTTCTCCTTTTTGAGGTACTTCATCTTCTCTCGGTAAGTGTCCTCATTGAACTTATATCCTATCCAGTTCATGACAGGTCTGTGCGGAGTAAACGTCCTTGTTGATATCACATTGAGCATGGCATCATCAATGTTTTCATACACAGATGAGAGGTCATTATAAGCAGATACCTTCATTTTCTCTGTTACGGCAAAGGGCTCGGTATACGGCTTGTACTCCTCATTGTCGTTTGTACGGTAATATATAGTCCCCTCGTCCATGCGTGTTGAAAGTGATATCTTTTCATCGGCATTTACCATACCCTCATGGTGAGAGAAGCTTACTTTGCCGATAGGGTCTCCGTAAGCCTTCAGCGTAACATTTCCGAGAGTACACATTACTTCTCCCTTGTCAAAGAGTCGTGTATAGTATCCCTCTGTTCTCTTAGCATCTTCAAGAAGCTCCGTATCCTCGGGTTCGAGTCCGTCATAGAGCTGGAAAATAAAGGAATCCAGCAGTCTCTTTTCTTCCTCCTCGTTGTAGGTGATCGGATCATCAACTACATCAGTCCAGTTCTCACCGTCCGGGCTTGTAAAGCTCTCGCCCCATCTGGTATATGTTCTTATCTGCTCATCGGTGCTGTATGAAGTAAGATCAGTCCTTCTTCTGGCGCCGTCCTCAACATACATACTGCTCTCGATCGGTATTACAAACGGCGAATCAGGGCAGTAGAGCTTTACCACGACGCTGAACCATTCGTTTTCGGGAAGTATAACAGGGCTGTCCAGATCGATAGTGTAGAAGCCCGTAAGATCACATACTCCCTTGGTAACATTCGACGGAATACCCGATGTCGGATCGAGGATATCCTGTATATCGGTATATATGGTTATCTCGTACTCCGTGCCTGCATTATATATGTATGTACCTATGGAGCTTATCTGTGTATCGGAATGTCCTTCAAATACATTTGCCATATATGACGGACCGTTCTCATTGGGATCATCATAAGCAGACAGAGTCTGTATCGGTATAAAGCTGTCATGCTGATAGATCATTTCATGCTCGTCAAGATCATCAAGCTCAAAAACAGCGAAATCAGTCAGCGAATTATCATAATAGGATATCCAGAGATAACCATTGTCACCGTCATCAGTTCCCCAGCTGTTCTTGCACAGCCATGCTCCGTCCCCCCTCGGGAGGATTTCTGAAGTGGTCTGAGGAGAAATTGTCGTCCCATCCGACTATTGTGACTGCATGGTTGGCAAAGCGTCTTGGTCTGCTCGTGTAGGAGCTGCTGTACTCAGCCGACCAGTTAAGCGACTTGTTGGACATATAGGACACATCAACCGCTCTGCCGCTGTAAACAAAGTCCTTTACAAGAGAATTTATCTCATCAAAGTTATCCCTGCTTCGGGAAAAATCAAAGTTATAGGCATTTCTGAGGTGATAGTCCGCCTGATAGCGAAGATAGCCCATGTCAGTCCCGTCATCAAAGATATCTGTATGGTAATAAGGCATCTTCTCCTCTGTGACAGGACCTATCCACTGCGACCAGAGATTAGACACCATTCTCGAGGTACCACCTTCATTGAGTATCTCCAGAGGTCTTTTATTAAAAAGCTTCAGCTCATCGTCTCCGTAATATGTATAGAAGGCTGTATGGAGCTCGGAAAGATCGATATCCGGTTCGGAAGCGAGCAAACTGGACTGAGCGCTCTCAATGGCTGCGTGAGCCCAGCAGGTACCGTATATGTCCTGATCCTTGATCTCGGTAGAGCCGTATACATTCCTCATATCAAAGGCTGTCGGCATCCATTCTGACTCAGCCGCCATAGTTTTACTGCTAATGGGAGTATAATCGGCAGTAGGAGCAAGACTCATATCGTCGCCGCCTGCATTTCTTCTCAGCACAGGCATAGACAAACAGCCGACCTGAGAGGATACAGCTGCCCCCTTATTTGTATCAAACAGGTCTTTTATCGATACTTCCGCATAAACAGCTGTTGGAGCAGCTGAAATGGAGATCATTGCCGCTGAAACAGCCGCAAGCAATCTGCTTGGAATTTTACTCATATCTTTTCCCCTTTCTGTAATATATGACAATTATAACACATAATGTATAACAAATCAAGTGAATCTGCAAAAGTGTTCCAATTTGTAAGAATTATGCAAAAAGCCGCCTGTCTCCGACTGCTGTGCCGAAGACAAACGGCTTTATAATTTTTAATTATGCGGTAACGATACTGTCAGCCTTGTGGAGCTTCAGCTTCTCAACAGCCTGCTCTCTCGTCTTGTACTTGAGTATCTTTCCTGCGGCATTCATGGGGAAGCCGTCAACGAAATCAACGTATCTGGGGCACTTGTGCTTTGCCATTCTTGCAAGGCAGAAGTCCTTGATCTCCTGCTCGGTAGCAGTCTCGCCGTCCTGAAGCACGATGCACGCCATGATCTCCTCGCCATAGTCCTCATCGGGAACGCCAATTACCTGAACATCCTTTACCTTGGGATATGTATAGAGGAAGTCCTCTATCTCCTTGGGGTAGATGTTCTCGCCGCCGCGGATTATCATATCCTTGATACGTCCTGTGATCTTGAAATAACCGTCCTCTGAGCGGCGTCTTGCCAGGTCTCCTGTGTGGAGCCAGCCCTCGGAGTCGATGGCTGCTGCCGTAGCCTCGGGCATCTTGTAGTAGCCCTTCATTATATTGTATCCTCTTGCAACGAACTCACCGTCAACGTCATCGGGGAGAACCTCGTTGGTCTCAGGATCAACGATACGGCACTCAACACCGAAGATAGGTCCGCCGACAGTGTTTACACGCTGCTCGATGGAGTCTGTGGTCTTGCTCATGGTAGTAGCGGGAGAAGCCTCGGTCTGACCGTATGTGATACAGATCTCGCTCATGTGCATCTTCTCGATAACTTCCTCCATGGTCTTGATGGGACAGGGTGAGCCTGCCATGATACCTGTTCTCATGTGGGAGAAGTCGGTCTTATCGAAGTCCTCATGTCCCAGCATAGCGATGAACATAGTGGGAACACCGTGGAAGCAGGTTATCTTCTCCTTGTTTATGCAGGCCAGTCCCTTTCTCGGTGAGAAACGTGTTATAGGAGACATCGTTGTACCGTGTGTAACGGAAGCTGTCATTGCCAGAACCATGCCGAAGCAGTGGAACATAGGCACCTGTATCATCATGCGGTCTGCTGTGGACAGGTCCATGCAGTCGCCGATAGCCTTACCGTTGTTTACTACATTATAATGTGTAAGCATTACACCCTTGGGGAAGCCTGTGGTTCCCGAGGTGTACTGCATATTTGCAACATCGTGGATATCAATGGTCTTTCTTACGCGCTCTACCTCACTGTAGGGAACGTTTTTGGAAAGTTCAACAGCCTCCTCCCATGTGTAGCAGCCGTTGTTCTTGGAATCAACGGTGATGACGTTCTTGAGGTAAGGAAGTCTTGCGGAGTTGAGCTTACCGGGCTCGCAGGTGTCAAGCTCGGGGCAGAGCTCCTTGATGATATCAACATAGTTGATGTTCTTGATTCCGTCGATCATAACGAGTGTCATGGTATCGGACTGTCTCAGCAGATACTCAGCCTCGTGGATACGGTACTCTGTATTCATTGTTACGAGTACAGCGCCTATCTTGGTAGTAGCCCAGAAGGTTATATATCACTGGGGAACATTTGTAGCCCAGATAGCAACGTGGTCGCCCTTCTTTACGCCCATTGCAAGGAGAGAGCGTGCAAAGTTGTCAACGTCGTCGCGGAACTCGGGATATGTTCTTGTATAATCCAGTTCAGTATAGCGGAAAGCATACTGATTGGGGAACTGCTCACAGATACGGTCCAGTATGTCGGGGAATGTATAGTTGAGTATCCTCTCCTTGGGCCACGGATACTGACCGTCCCCTCTCATATTGGTCTGGAGGGGGTGCTTGTGAGACTTCTTGTAGGGAGCCATATACTCTGCGAACTGGGGTATAACGATACCTGCGTCGCTGAGGTCTCTTGCCCAGCGCTTTACCCATTCCAGTGAGATATAGCCGTTGTAGTTGATGGTATCGAGAGCCTCTATCATCTGCTTTACGGGAATGTCACCTGTACCCATGATGCGGTACTCAACAGTGCCGTCCTCGCGCATAACGCTGTCCTTGACCTGAATATACTTGATGTACTCGCCAAGATTTGCAACAGTTGTCTCTGGAGACTCGTTGTTATAACGGTAGGGGTGGTGCATATCCCAGAGGGCAGCCACCTTTCTGCTCTTTACGCTGTCAAGTATCTTAGCAAGACGCGCTGTATCGGAGTATACGCCGTTGGTCTCTACCAGCAGTGTAACATTGTACTCCTCAGCAATCGGAACAAGCTTCTTCAGTGTCTCTACGATATACTCATCATCAACATCGCCTCCGGGGGGCAGGCTCAAGATCGCCGAGTATTCTTATGTAAGAAGCACCGAGCTTGCTTGCAAGCTGAGCGTAAGCCTTGATCTCGTCCTCAGCCTCCTGATACTTGTCCTTGAACTTCAGGCAGGCACCCGAAGAAAGACAGGGTATCTCCAGTCCGAGTGAGCGGAGCTTTGCAACTGTATTGGGTAGCTGAGACTCTGTAAAGGGCTGTGCCTTAACGGAAAAGATCTCATTGCCGAGACCTCTTATCTCTATTTCGTCAAATCTGAAGTCCTTAGCCATAGAGTAGATATCAGTCCACGACCATTCAGGACAAGCGAGTGTTGAAAAACCGATCTTCAAAATAACCATTCCTTTACATAATAACTTATACTATTAAATAGCAGTCCGGCTGATGCATACAGCCGATTATGTCTCAACTTCAAGCTCACAGGCGGTATACGCCCTTCTGTCGAAACCTGATGATATCATATAAGCCTCTGCCTGCTTCTTGGTGTTGAAGCGCCTTGCAAACAGCTTATTGAACACAAAAAACCGCGGTGAAACCGCATACATTCCGTCGGATATACGCATTATGACCCATTTCACGCCAAACGCTCCTATCCGAACAGCTTATAGTAAACTATACCGAACCATTCTCTGACTACGTAAGTAGGGAGCAGATACCATGATGTCTTGCCCGATATGTTGTATGCCTCTATACCGTTTGACTCAGCGATGAGCTCTGCGCGGTACTGATGGAAATTATCAGTCACGAGAGTTATCTTCCCGGGAAGTCCGTTCTCACTGATGACAGCCTTTGAGAAGCGGAGGTTTTCCTCGGTATTCACAGATCTATCCTCCATGAATATCCTGTCGGGAGATATGCCCCTTGACACAAGATAGTCTCTCATGCACTGAGCCTCGCTGACGGATTCATCACTTCCCTGTCCACCCGAAACGACGGCGCAGACACTGTCATGCTCCGAAAGATAGCCGTAAGCGGCATCAAGTCTCCTTTTCAGCATAAGGCTTGGAGCACCGTTCTTTACCTTGCAGCCGAGCACTACAACAGTAGTGTTCTCGTCCTTAGGCGGATCGTTCGCCTCCCGTATCATGAAAACGCTGATGACCACAGCCAGAACGATACTGACTGCCGCAGCAATCCCTACAAGAGAAAGAACTATCTTTCCCAGCGGCTTTTCCCAGCATCTTCCCAAAGCTCCCGTAAACTTTCCCCAGAAAAGCACTATCAGCATCATTGCAGCGGATAACGCCATTCCCACGCCGTTGCCGAGGTTGATTATCCCCGTGGCGACAGGCGCTGCAAAAAGCAGGAACAGTCCCAGAAAAACTATGAACGGTATGATCTTTAAGCTCATTTTTACCTCTTATTTCATGCTTGCAGCCAGCTTGAGGATCCTGTCGAGGTTTTCCTTTGTGGTAGTCTCGCTGCCAAGATGTGTGGGCACCTTATTATAGAGCCCGTGGAAATCCGAACCGCCTGTCTCGATGAGACCGTACTTCTGTGCAATGGCTGAAAGCTCCTTGCGGCAGCTTTCGTCGGCAGAGAAATGTCCCACCTCAACGCCGTCGATCTTTCCTTTCTTGGCAAGCTCCTCAAGAAGCTCGATATTATTGTACTGTGCGGGGTGAGCCATGACAGCAACGCCCTTTGCAGTGTGTATCAGGTCAATAACAAAATTTACGTCAGGGTATTCACGCTCAACGTAGCAGGAGCCGTTTTCGGGATTGAACAGCTCACGGTCAAGGTCGCCGTAGAACTCCAGCGCATAGCCGTAGTCTATAAGGGCACGCATGATATGCTGCTTGAATATGCTCTTTGAAGCCGTTGTGCGTTTCAGTATGCTCTCCTGTGTGATGGGGAACTTCTCCATGACCTTTTCGATCATTTCTCTGGAGCATTCCTTTCTTATCTCACAGGATTTCATGCAAAGCCCCTCAAGTCTGTTGGGCTTTGACGGAGCGTAGCAAAGTATGTGAACCTTGCTGTTTCTTTCCTTATCCCATGCCGAAAGCTCTACGCCGTGGAGTATCTTTACTCCTGCGCGGTCGCCCAATACGTCAGCTCTTGAAAATGACGCCATCGTATCGTGATCGGTTATCGAAAGCCAGTCGATATTCATGCGTTTCGCCTGAGCAATAACATCTTCGATGCCCAGTGAACCGTCGGAAAGCGTGGTATGACAGTGCAGATCGCAAATCATAAAGAACCTTCTTTCGCCGCAGGTCTTGTATCTGCGGCAGAATTTTTATAATTGTATTGATATAGCGCTTTTTTGGGAACATGGTTTCGCAAATTACTGAAGCAGTAATAATAACGCTAATTATTATATCACAAATTCTTTACAATTTCAAGCTTTTTACACTAATTTTCACTTTTCTATCATTTTTATATTATAAGGTAGGGGCAGATGAGATGTTCAGCGCACCGCACAGGCAGCCTTTCACTCACTGAAGCTTCGCATAAAGCTCGCTCTTTCGGAAGCCCGTTTCCTTTGCCACAGCCTTGCAGGCTTCTGTGGGCTTTTCTCCCATATCTATGAGCTTCATGACCTGCTCCATAGCCTGTTCGATGGTGATACCGTCCTCTGCATCCTCAGAAGCCCCCTCAAGCACGAGAACGAACTCGCCCTTGGGTTCGTTGATGTTGTAATATTCAACAGCCTCAGCCAGAGTCAGCCTTATGACCTCCTCATGTATCTTGGTGAGCTCGCGGCAGAGCGCTATCCTGCGATCGCCGCCGAAAAAACCGCAAAGGTCGGCAAGAGTTGTTTTCAGCTTGTGTGGAGCTTCGTAGAACACCATGACCGCAGTCTCGCCGCGGAGCTTTTCAAGGCGCTCGGCTCTCTCCTTTTTCTGAACGGGAAGAAAGCCCTCGAAAGTAAATCTTCGTGTACTCAGTCCCGACACCGCAATTGCCGAAACTACGGCGCTGGGTCCCGGAACTACCTTTAAATCTATCCCCTGCTCGGCACAGAGTCTGACAAGCACCTCTCCCGGGTCGGATATGCAGGGCATACCCGCGTCGGTGACTATACCGCAGCTCTCCCCTGCAAGAAGCCTGTCGATTATGCGCTGTGCATCGGCTTTGGAGCTGTGCTCGTGAAAGCTTATGAGCTGCTTCTTTATGTCGAAGCGGTTAAGCAGCTTCAGTGTAACACGAGTGTCCTCCGCACAGATGAAGTCCACTGCCGCCAGTGTGTCAAGCTGACGAAGTGTTATATCCTCAAGGTTTCCGATGGGAGTACCTATAACATAAAATGTTCCGCTCATACCTGCTCCTTTCCTGTGTCGTATATCTTCTGAAGCTCCTCGGAGAAGCCGTTCTCGCTGCGGATGTACAGCTGAGGCTCCACCTTCATGAAGGGCTTTGAACCTTTTTTGCCCTCGATAAGGAACAGCCACGGAGCTTCCTCGGCGTTTTTCGATACAAAGCGGAGTCTCTTAGGCTCGATGTCGTGGCTCTTCATGGCAAAAATAACGTCGCTGAGCCTTTCGGGGCGATTGCAGACACATAGTCTTCCGCCGAATTTCAGCAGCTTCTGTGCAGCCGCACAGACGTCATCAATGGTGCATAATATCTCGTGTCTGGCTATCTTCTGGGCAGTTATAGCACTCTGGAAGCCTGCATTGTTCACTTTATATGGCGGATTGCAGGTCACAAGATCAAGCTGTCCCAGAGGAGCCCCCTCCCACAGCTCTTTGAGGTCCGCACAGACGGGAACTATCCCCGCAGTCTCGCTCTTTTCAAGCCCCAGTCGGAGCTGCTCTATGGCGCCCTCCTGAATATCCACAGCATAGGTCACCTGCGGCGGCAGCTTCTTCTGCATTATCAGCGGTATTATACCGCAGCCCGTACCCAGATCGCAGACCTTGTCCTTGGCGCGGTACTGTGAGAAGTCAGCCAGCAGAAAAGCGTCAGTGCCGAAGCGGTGATCGCTGCTGGCGCAGACGCATATTTTATCGGTTAGCTTTTCGTATTTGTATTCCATAATGATCCTTTTCGGTAAATGATTATCTTTTCATTTTTACAAGATATTCTGTAGTTCCCTCTTCAAGCTTCTTGATGTCTGTAAGATGAAAACCGTGTGCTTCATAAAAGCGTATTGCATCAGTGTTCTTTTCAATTGTCCATAGAAAACTGACAGGATAATTCTCTTTGGCATATTCTATCAGCTCTGAGCCGACGCCCTGCCCTTGGAAGAAATGATCCACATATAATTCAACGATCTCATCTTTCTCAATGCGGATAAGCCCTTTTATAATTCCGTCATCATACAGGAACATATTGTTAAGAAAGCCGTTTTCAATGTACTTTTCAGCGACAGATAATACTTGCAATTCGCAAAATGAATATGCGTCATCATTAAAAATAGAGCGATACTTCATTCGTTTTGCAAATACAAGTATCTCCGCAATTCTCGAAACATCTTCTTTTGTCGCTCTTCTGATGATATGTGTCTCAGAGAATTCCGATTTATCCTTGTTATTCTGTATAATATCGATTGCTTCCTCAATACCAATGCAATGCGCGTACCTGTTTTTCCAGATAAACTCGTTATAGTAGCGGTAGGTCTGCTCCGCGGTCATGTATTCATTATCGGTGGTGGTATTGCAGTATTCGGGGACTATCATCTCAAAGCCGTGCTCAAAGCCGCATTTCACCGTGGCGTCTATGCAGTATTCGGTCTGCAAACCTGTGACTATTAGCCTTCTTATGCCCCTTGAGCGCAGATATTCCGTAAGTCCCGTATCGCGGAAGGGGCTGTTCACAGACTTGTCAAAGACTTTCTCCCCTGCTTCGGGCGCGAAGTCCTCATGTATTTCGTAGCCCTCATTCCCCTTTGACAGAGGCTGCCCCTCGCCGTCATCGTGGCGGACATATATAACTTCCACACCGTTTTTTCGCGACACTTCAATTAGTTTACGGACGTTTCCGATAAATCTATCATAAGCGTAGAGTTTTTCATTGGTTATAAGCTTCTGCACATCTACCACAAGCAGGACGGTTTCGCTCATTTTATGGTACCTCCTCCCACGACGATATCACCGTCGTAGAGGACTACCGCCTGACCGCCGGTAACGGCTCTCTGCGGCTCGTCAAACTCCACCATGTACTCGCCGTTACCGAGGTATGATACAACAGCAGGCTGGTCCTTCTGGCTGTAACGTGTCTTTGCAGTCACACGCATGGGAGCCTCCAGTTTCTCAACGGATATAAGATTGAAATCGTCGGCGATAAGGCTCTTTGTGTACAGGTCGGACTCCAGTCCGAGTGTGACTGTATTTGCAGCTATATCCTTCTTCACCACATAGGCAGGGTGTCCGAGAGCGATACCAAGTCCCTTACGCTGACCGATGGTGTAGTTTATGATTCCCTTGTGCTCTCCGAGAACATTGCCCTCCATATCAACAAAGCTTCCGCAGGGCGTTTCACAGCCCGTAAATCTGCGTATGAAGCCTGCATAGTCACCATCGGGAACAAAACAGATATCCTGACTGTCGGGCTTATTGGAGTTCACCAGTCCGGCAGCTTCAGCAAGCTCCCTGACCTGAGTCTTTTCCAGCTCTCCAAGAGGGAAAAGAGTATGAGAGAGCTGCTCCTGAGTGAGAGAATACAGCACATAGGTCTGATCCTTGCTGCGGTCCTTGGGACGTTTCAGCAGCCAGCGTCCCCTCCCCTCGTCGTACTCGTTCACAGCATAATGTCCCGTAGCTATATAGTCATAGCCCAGCTCCTGCGCTCTCCTGAGCATTTTGTCGAACTTCACATGGCGGTTGCACTCTATGCATGGATTGGGTGTTCTGCCGCTTATGTAGCTGTCTGCGAACTGCTTCATAACGTGCTCGCGGAAATTGTCCTTAAAGTTGAACACAAGATGCTCGAAGCCAAGTCTGTATGCAACGCTCCTTGCATCCTCCACGTCCGACAGCGCACAGCAGGTCTTGCCCTCCTTCTGTGCCTCGGATATATCCTCATCGGAAAAGAGCTTCAGAGTTACGCCCATGACTTCATAACCTCTGTCACGGAGCAGCATCGCCGCTACGGAGCTGTCCACTCCTCCGCTCATTCCTACCATTACCTTTTTCATCTTTATGCTCCTTTGAAAACAGCACGGGCGAACATCGTTCGCCCTAAATTATTTGTATTATCCCGTCCAGAGACTTCACATAGAAGTCGGAAAGCTCCTTTATCCTGCTGCAGTCAGCCGCTGCAACGGAGTCATAGACACCGCAGACCGTAAAACCTGCTGATTTTGCAGTCTCTATGCAGTGAAGCGAGTCCTCGATAACAAGGGTCTCATCAGGCTGTGCGCCGAGACGCTGAGCTCCTCCGAGAAAAATATCGGGGAAATTCTTGCCTGCGGGGTACTCCCTGTCAGTCAGCAGGAAGCGGAACCTGTCATAAACTCCGCAGCGTTTCAGCGCTGCTTCCGCCAGTCCTTTATAGGTAGCTGTGGCTATACCGTAGGGCACGTTCCTGCTGTCAAGGAAGTCCAGCACCTCCTCAGCGTGGGGCTTCAGGGGTATCTGCTCCTCATAGCGCTGACGAACCATGTCTTCGATCCGCTTTATAACATACTCCTTGGTGCAGTGAAGTCCGAAGCGGTCAATGAAGTACTGTGAAGACTCGTCCACAGTCATCTTCTTGACAACGTCCGATACCTCGGGGGGAGGATCGGAAATGCCGTTTTCTATTAAAAATTCGCGGTCAATGCTGCTCCACACCGTCATGGAGTCAAGCAGTGTACCGTCAAGGTCAAAAATCACGCCTTTTATCAAGTTATCCCTGCTCCTCTTCGCCTTCATCATGTTGTTCCTCAGCAGGAGCAGGCTCTTCAACAGCCTCATTCTCCTCCTGAGCCTGTGCTGCTTCCTCCGCAGCCCTTTGTTTTTCTTCTTCCTCTGCTCTTTTGCGTTCTTCCTCTTCAGCCTTCTTGCGCTCTTCCTCAGCCTTTTTGCGCTCTTCTTCCTCAGCCTTGCGGCGTGCTTCTTCCTCCTCGGCTTTCTTGCGCTCAGCCTTATTGCGGCTCAGTATCGGCGACTGAGGCTTATCGGCAGGCGCCTTGTAGTCTCCCTGAGTTTTGGCGTCTCCGCAGATGACCACAGCCTGCTTGCCCATGACCTCATAGGTCTTTTCAAACTGTTCTATACCGTATTTAACATTGCCGACCAGAGGGTCCGCGATATGGACTGTCTTTTCTTCAAGGTCGTAGCCGTAAATGGCGACGCAGTGCTGGAAATCATTGAACCACATCTCCTCGCCCTCATTGGTGACCCAGCGCAGGTTGGGAGTAGTTATGATCTGGTTTATGGTGCTCCATATAACTACGGGTCTGCCCTGACTCACCTGATAGTATATCTCCTGCATGGAGCTTCCTGTGATGTCCACAGCGTAGCAGGGAGAGTTCACCGACTCAAAGTAATCGTCGGCAGTCTGCACTATAACGGGAGCAAAGCAGCCGAAGCCCTCATCGGACTTAGGGTCGCCAACGTAGGCGGTCTTCATGGTGGTGATACCGTTGTTGTCCATGGGCATGAACTCGTCGGCAAGCGTCACCTTGTCGATGTCAAATCCGAGATACTGGAGTACCTCGCACAGTGCCGTTACCTCACAGCCCGTAGGAAGCTCGGGCTTCTGGAGAACGGTGTTGAAATCAGCTAATGCGTAGCTTTTGGGGATCTCATATCCCTCGGGCATTTTTATGTCAAGAGTAAACTGTTCCGTAACAGGCTCGGCAGCAGGCTCAGACGCCTTAGTGACCTCCACCTTTGAACAGGCATTTGCTGAAGCATGGGGGTCATCGATCTCGGAGTCCATGAGCACTACCATTTTACCGCATGACGTCAGTGAGATCATCGCAGCAGCCGCTGCGGCTGCTTTACGAAGAAAGTCCGCTATCATTTACACTACTCCATATCTATCATTATTTTTGCCCTATAATCCTTCTGGGCGGACGTTACCGTGTCAAGTGCCAGCCCATATATATCCGAAGCTCTTATCTCAAGCTCCGCAAAGCGTTCAGCAGTATCCCCCAGCTGTGACAGCTTTGCGATAGAGGAGCCGAATGGTATCACCGCAGAACCCTTGGCTCTCGCAAGTATCTCCCTGCCCCGCTCATTGAAGGCGAGTATCCTTCCGTATGGCGGCAGCTGCTCCATATCTGTCTTTGTTATACCTATGAGCAGGGCAAGCATTATTCGCCTTATCCTTGCCATAGTGTATCTTTTCGTCTTTACCGTGAACAGCAGCTCGTCAAGTGAGCCTGCCATCCTCGCGCCGTATATCCTGTGCTCCAGTCCCTGTCCCACGTCGCATATCTGCGCTATCTCCTCAACAGAGCAGGTGCGCAGCTTGTAGAGTATGACTCTTTCGAGCCTGCTCATGGACGCTGTCTCGCCGTTTTTTACCGCATTTCTCACAGCAGCAGCCCACTCCTCGGTAGTGAAGCTGTCTATACTCTCGCCGTTCTCTATCATCTCGCGGAGCATTGATGCACTTGCAAAGCCGTCGGAAGCTTCCGTACCGTCATGTGCAGCCTTTTCGCGCATTACCGTGAAAGGCTCCATGGCTGAACCGCTTCTTTTAAGCGCCCTCAGGTACTCGACTGCAAGGGTGTTGTTGGGCTCTGCTATGACAGCAGCCGCCTCGGGATCGTAGCCGTTTACCACGGAATTGAGCGCTCTCGGGTAAGTATAGCCCTTTTCCATAATGCTTTTTATCTCATCGGCGTGTGTGAGCGCCGCAAGATCAACTGTCTCCATAGCTTTCAGAAGCTTCCGCGTATCGCCGCATTCGCTGCCGAATGAAAGCTCGTCCACAGCGCCCAGACTGTCCAGAAGATGAACAGCACCCGACGCAAAATTCTCCGCCGAGGCAAGACTGTACTGCACAGGCAGCTCAATGACAAGATCAGCTCCAGAACGGACTGCCAGCCTTGCTCTTTCAAGCTTGTCCATAATGGCAGTATCGCCGCGCTGTACAAAATTGCCGCTCATTACCGCAGCAATATGCGTAGCACCATTCTCACGGGTCTTTCTGATATGATAAAGATGTCCGTTGTGGAAGGGATTATACTCACAGATAATACCGCTGACTTTCATTTTACTACCTCTTTTCTTTTATTTCAATGATTTTCTGTAAATTTTTCTCAACTTTACATATTATTGCAGGTTTTTGACGCGGTTTTAGGTGTTTTGCAACACTAAAGCACAGCATTTCCGCCCCTTTCACGCAGAAAAATGCCGCTTGCCCCCCGTAAATTTCAAAAAAGGACTTGCAATTTTTCAAAAATAGTATATAATAATATATGCAAAATATTTTTTGAAAGGAAATTACATATATGATCATCTTAGTTGTAAATGCAGGAAGCTCCTCACTGAAGTATCAGCTCATCGACATGAGCGATGAGAGCGTTATCGCTAAGGGCAACTGCGACCGTATCGGTATCGACGGCCATATCAATCACAAGACAGCTGACGGCAGAGTTCTTGACGAGGACTGCTCATTCCCCACACATACAGAGGCTTTCATGAAGCTGGTAGAGTGCCTTACATCAGGCGATGCAAAGGTCATCGACAGCATAGACGCTATCTCTGCTGTAGGTCACAGAATAGTACAGGGCGCTGACGTATTCGACAAGTCCGTTCTCGTTACCGATGAGGTAATCGACAAGATCGACGAGCTCCGCGAGCTTGCTCCCGTACACAACCACGCACACGCACTGGCACTCAGAGCCTGCAAGAGCGTTACCCCCGCAAACGTACCTCAGGTAGTTGTTTTTGATACAGCCTTCCATCAGACAATGCCCCCCAAGGCATTCATGTTCGGTCTTCCCTATGATGATTATGAGAAGCTCCATGTAAGAAAGTACGGCTTCCACGGCACATCACACCGTTTCGTATCCGCTGCTCTCGCAGAGGCTATGGGCAAGGACATCAAGGATCTCAAGATCGTTTCATGTCACCTCGGAAACGGTTCTTCCATCACAGCTGTTGACGCAGGCAAGTCCGTAGATACTTCAATGGGCTTCACTCCTCTTGACGGTGTTATAATGGGTACAAGAACAGGTTCTGTTGACCCCTCTGCTGTAACCTTCGTTGCTGACAAGCACGGCTTCACACCTTCACAGATGAGCGAATATATGAACAAGAAGTCAGGCTTCCTCGGAGTATCAGGCGTAGGCTCCGACAACCGTGACATTCAGGAAGCTGCAAACAACAGAAACAAAAAGGCTCAGCTGGTTTCCGATATGCTGGCTTATGAGATCAAGAAGTACATCGGCTCTTATGCAGCTGCTATGAACGGTCTCGACGCTGTCCTCTTCACAGGCGGTATCGGCGAGAACTCATGGGAAGTAAGAGAGCAGGTATGTGAAGATATGGATTACTTCGGAATCAAGATCGACAAGGAGCTCAACCGCTCTATCAGAGGCAAGCTTACAAAGATCTCCACACCTGATTCAAAGATCGAGGTATGGATCGTTCCCACAAATGAGGAGCTCCTCATCGCAAGAGATACTCTCGCTCTTATTTCCAAGTAATTATAGCATAAAAAACTGCTGATTGCAAGGAACAGCGCATAAACTTGTTCAATTGCAGAGAAATATGTAAAACAGCCCCGAGGCGTCAAACGCTTCGGGGCTATATTTTTTACTGAGCGCCAACTATGATCTTTGTCCTTGATACGTCTACCTGCTTCTCGTCCATGATGGTCTCTCCTATTGAGTCAGCCTTTATCACGCCGCCGTAAGGGTTCATGATGCTGTCGATACCGCCCTTTATATCGGCATTTACAGTAGAATACTCAAAGGCAAGGGTAGTATTCGGAAGCTTGCAGTTCCTGAGTATAAGGTTCTCCGTATAGCACATTCCCTGAAGGCTCTCCACGGTGCAGTTAACAAGGGTGATGTTGCGTGAATTCCAGCAGAAGTACTTTCCTGTGATGACAGAATCATATATGATGACATTCTCACTGTTCCAGAAAGCGTCTCTGCCTGTGATAACAGAATTCTTGACAGTCACATTCCTTACGCCGTCAAAGGAGTAGCCGCCTGTCAGCTTCAGACTGTTGACCTCCATGCCGTCACAGTCCATAGCAAAATAATCACCTTCTGCGGTCACATTGTTCAGACGGATATTCGCACACTTCCATAGGGTCTCCTGCCCGCCGGGAAAGCTGACATTGTTCATGCTTATTCCGTTTGAATGACGGAAACACTTTGGTGCTTCTATTACAGTATCTTCTACCTTTACATCTGTGACATACCATATTCCCGCACGGCCGTGCTCCCCTATCCTGCAATTTTTCATCCTGATGTTTTCGCTGTACCATATGGGGTACTTCCGCCCGAAGGTACAGTCGGAAAGCTCAATAAATCTGCTGTGTTTGAGCGGCGACTCTCCGTCATCGAAGACCGAACCGCTTATTCTGAGTTCATTGCACTGAAACAGAGCCCTTTCCCCCGTAAAGTGCTCGTTGTGTAATTCCTTCATAATCTCACTCCTCATAGTAGAATATCTACTATTATATCATATAAATTTAAATAAATCAATGTCCGCGGAGAAAAAGTGCTTTTATGTAAAGCATTGCCGCGAAACAGGGGGGCGGCGGCTCGCCGCTTATATCATATAATTACAAAAATAGCAAGTAACGCGAAGATAAAGTTACTCTGCGGCAAAACTCAGCCGTAAAAAGGCATCGGAAGCTCACCTCTGTGCAACACTTTACATTTACTCACCGTATGTGTATAATGAAGACATATATATGTATCTTCCGACAAGGGGGGTGGGATAATGAACGAGAACGACATAAAGAGAATGATGAAAGAGTCGCCAGAGGAAGGCTTCAGGGCACTGTTTGATGAGTACTGGAGCTATGCTTATACCATAGTTTACAGTATTCTCCGCGGAATGGGAAGCCGAAACGATGTTGAGGACTGCACCGCCGAAGTGCTCAGCGATGTCATGATGAAATACGATGCGCTTCGCGATACCTCGCTGAAAGCCTATATCGGCACCTCGGCAAAGCGGCGCGCCATAGACTTCCGACGCTCAATAAATACGCATACCGCTCTCAATATCCCCCTTGAAGCCGAGACAGAATATACACTTCCATCGGGAGACGATATTGAGGCGGACGCAGAGAGCTCCGATATATCGGCAATTCTCCTGAGTAAGATCGAGGAGCTGGGCGAGCCCGATTCCTCCATAATCATACAGAAGTACTTCTATGACAGAAGCTCATCCGAGACCGCGCGTATCCTCGGCATGAACCCCATAACGGTGAGAAGCAGGCTCCGCAGAGCACTGAAAAAGCTGAAAACCATTCTTACCGATATGGACATCACCCTTTGAAGGAGGGATATTATGAAAAGGAACATTAGCGATATACTGCACAATGCAGACGATAAGACCGTCCGCCGCATCGCAGACAGCTATACTGCCGCCGACAAAAAGACCTCCGAGCGTATCTACCGCAAGGCACTGAGCCGTATGGATATGGCTGACGATGATGAGGTAAGGGGCACCGATGTAGTACACCGTTCCCCTGCTCTGCACAGGGTATTTCTTGCGGCAGCATGTTTACTGGTGGTCTGCGGCGCAGTATTCGGTATTATGAAGATGAAGGCTCCCGACCGCAAGCCTGTTGATGATACTCCCGTTATCATGGCGACAGCTACAACAGTGGTCTCTGACAACATCGAAGACAGCACCGCCGATACTACACATACCGTCGCTGTGGTAACTGATGAAGCTGCCGTCGAAACTAACGATAATCCAGATCATCAGACTGTTACAAGCGGCAAAACCGCTGTGAGCACGGACAATAGCGAAAATGCTGTCCTTGAGACTACCCGCCCTGCCGCAGGTACAACAGTACGAAGGACCACCGACAGAGCAGCTGCAAAAACTACTGCCAAGACCGCAGCGAAAGCGACTGACAAAACAGGCACAAAAACTACGACTACGGCGGCTGAAACCACAACTCAGGTAAAGCCTATGTCAAAAAATCTCACATTGAAGGACGTTATTGAGCTCTCAAAGAAAAAAGACGCTCTCACATGGTCTGATTTTACCGGATATATCTATCAGGATATAGGCTCAGGTCTTTATATCTGGGAGTTCAGGATCAATGAGGGCAGCGGATATACCCTCTGGGTTGGCGGAGTGCCGCCCGAGAAACCGCTCTATATCAGGCTGCTCCGCGGTATCAATAAAAAGGAGTATCCTGCCACGGAAGGCATAGATACCAAGAACGGCATAGATATAAGATATGACGATGTTCAGAGCTTTATAAATGAGACTCAGCCCGAGAGAGAATACGAGGGTATCATTTACCTTGATGACGTCCTGAAGCTTGCCAAAAAGGGCTCGGCTCTGAGAATAGGCGACTTCCGCGAATACAGCAACTATTACAATTATTTCGATCCCACACGGAACATGAAGTTTATCGTCATCGACAGAAGCAACTGGTATCTGACTGTAAAGAAGTCCGCAAGCTCCGACGCACTCGCAGTCTGCACACTGTCAGACCAAACAGGCGGACACAGCATTGATATGACAAGGAATTCCTATGAAGATGTTCTCGAAGCTGTAAACGAATGGACTTTCAAAGAGGCTATCCTCAGCGCTCCCGTTGCAGGCTCGCTGACTATGGACGATGTGATACGTCTTCACAATGAAAAAGGACAGCAGCTGAGTCCCGAGGACTTTGCTCCTTATACCTATGAAGATTACTCTTTTAACGGCGACCTTATCATAAAGTTCAGGGTAACAGACGGCGAAAACTGGAAGCTTCCGAAAAACGAAGAAGTATATCTTACGCTGCGGCTTGGCTACGGCAGACCACTGATATCGGCTACTCTCCATAATGCCGATCTCTCAAAGTGCACCGATATGGTCAATCCCCTGCCTTACAGCGGCGACGGAACTGCTACGCAGTTTGATCTGGAAAAGACACTTAACTCAAAAAAGCCATGGTTCTGTGAATAATAAGAAACTCCGCGAAGACAAATACCCATATATAAGTTTTGCCCCTAAGCGTTTCAATGACCCGCCCCCTGTCAAGTAGACAGCGCAAAAAAACAAAAATAATCTATGTAGTAACCAAAAGCAGTCTGTGCAATTTGTGCAGGCTGCTTTGTCGTTGGCAGCAATTGGCAAGCACCTTTTGG
>Ga0255342_1000602_pt1 | contig 59694 bp, 48 predicted proteins | sample wastewater_treat_3_FD_192416 | JGI IMG/M metagenome (GOLD analysis project Ga0255342, IMG submission 192416) | Wastewater microbial communities from Lulu Island WWTP, Vancouver, Canada - plant14 | ecosystem: Engineered > WWTP > Wastewater > Unclassified | place: Canada: Vancouver, British...
GAAATACGTTTATATCCGTCCTAATGGTACAGGGCTTACTTCTCTCACTTCACAAGGCATCCAAGTGTGCGGCGGGAAGGGAGTGATAGAGATACAAGCCCCAAAACCACCTAAAGGGGGAGCTGTAGAGTTCACAGCACATATATATAATGTATCGGGAATGTTGGTGCGCACACTTCCACTTCAAGGAACAGAAGGGCAGGTTACCGTTCCCGCAGGAATTTATATTGTCCGCATCGGTAACGCTATCGAAAAAGTAGTGGTGCGGTAAAAAGTTTGTAAAATACTGTTTTTTCACAAAAGAGACGCAATTTATTTGCGTCTCTTTTGTGTTTTTTAGATAGTTGAATTATTTGCTTTTTTCGTATTGTTCCACGTACACTGTTTGTGCGGGGAGTGCAAATTTCAAATTATTTTCGTTGAAATGTGTCAAAATAGCAAAATTGACTTTCGACTGCGCTTCAAAAATATCTTTCCCACTTTTGATGTAGTAGATAAAATCTATTTGAAGAGCAAAATCGCCAAAATTAGAGAAAATAGCAACAGTATCTTTGGTTATTTCGGAAATTTCGCTAGGCAGTTTTTTTAGTAAATTTATTGCTAAAGTCATTTGTTCAGGGGTGGTTTCGTAGGTCAGCCCCAATTTTACTATCACTTTGCGTGTCGGCTCTTCGGTAATATTTTCTATTATGCCGTCTATTATTTTATTGTTGGGCAAAATAACCAATCTCCCTTCCAATGTACGCAATCGGGTGCTTCTCACGCCTATTTCTTCAACAAAGCCGTCTACATTGTCAATTTTGACACGGTCGCCAAATCGGAATGGTTTGTCGGTGAAAATAGTAACACCGCCGAGAATGTTTTTTGCCGTATCCTGTGCAGCCAAAGCAACGGCTAAACCTCCAATTCCGAGACCGGCAATCAATGCACCCACATCAACTCCCATGCTGCTTATCGACAGCACAATACCGATAGACCAAAGCAAAAATTGTATGGCGCGTTTAATGACGCGAAGAATATGGGTGTCGATTTTTTTCTCATTGTCTTTTTCTGCCAACGGAGAGATGTATTTATCGACAATTGTCAAACTAAAGCGCACCAAAAACCACGTTATGTTCAGTATAATGAGTACTTTGTACGAATTTCTGATATATCCGTTTATTTCCGGTGTAAAATTGAGGCGTGCCAAAGCTACCCAAATGCCCAACAACATGATAGCACTTAGGAATGGCGTTTTAAAAACCATCAGCAGCAAGTCGTCAAGTTTAGATGGAGTTTTTTGAGCGACTTTTTTTAATCGTTTTCCTATAAGGCGGAAAATGTAGCAAATAATAAACGCTCCAACAATGAAAGCCAACGAAAAAATCCAATCTTTAATGGAATTGTTCCAAATGAGTTTGTCTAAAAAATTCATGATGATATTATTTTTGATTAGGAATGGCAAAGATAATTGATTTTTTTGAATAATTTTTTTACCTTTGCCTGATTAATTCTTTTTTCATAGACAATTTAAAAACAAACAATTATGGAACAGACACTTGTAATTATTAAGCCCGGTGCCGTTCAGCGCGGATTGATAGGTACCGTTATTTCCCGATTTGAACAGAAGGGATTGCGTTTAGCCGGTATGAAAATGATACAACTCACCGATGCTATTCTTTCGGAACACTACAGTCATTTAGCCGACAAACCTTTTTTCGGACGCATCAAAAAATCAATGATGGCAACACCGGTTGTTGTTTGTTGTTGGGAAGGGCTTGATTGTGTGCAGGTTGTACGCTCTATGACAGGCGTTACCAATTCGCGCAATGCTGCTCCGGGAACTATTCGTGGCGATTTTGGCATGAGCATGCAAGAAAATATTATTCACACATCGGATTCGGTTGAAAATGCAAAAATCGAATTAGCGCGCTTCTTCGATACAGACGAAATATACGATTTTCAACCGGCTGCACAATCTTTTTTATACGCTTCTGATGAAAAATAAAACGTGGTTTTTAGCATTTTGCCTATTTTGCGTATCAATTGCCTTTGCTGATACAATTCCACAAAATTTATTGGAAGGCAATTTTTCGGAAGAATTTGATTTGAGCGAAATGCCGGCAAACGACATTTATAATTCGTGGAACATTCAATGGCTCAACCCGTATAAAATTAAAATCGACAGTCTGCCCGATTCCGTTAATATCGCGTGCACCGATTTTGTTTATCCGCTGGTGAGCAACCGCATTACATCGCCGTTCGGTTTGCGCGGCTGTCGTTACCATTACGGCATTGATTTAGGATTGGCGGTAGGAGATACCGTTCGTGCTACGTTCGGCGGAAAAGTGCGCATTAGGGATTATGAGCGGCGAGGTTACGGGCACTATGTGGCTATTCGTCACGACAATGGGCTTGAAACGGTTTATGCGCACTTATCGGAAGTGTTGGTGGAGATTAATCAAGATGTGAAAGCCGGCGAACCTATCGGGTTGGGCGGTAACACCGGTCGTTCTACAGGTCCGCACTTGCATTACGAAATACGTTTTCTCGGCAATGCGTTTAATCCAACAAAATTGATTGATTTCAAGGAAAAAAAGTGCAAGTATGACGATGAATATATCATTACGCTCAATGAAACGTACAGCCACAAAGAAGAATTGGCTGAATTGAGCAAAGCGGCTTACCATCGGGTGCGCCGAAATGACAATTTATCGCGCATTGCTCAGCGTTACGGCACTACGGTAAGGAAACTTTGTAAATTGAATAAAATATCGCCCCGTTCGATACTTCGTATTGGGCAACAAGTGCGTTATCGGTAGTTTTTTGCACAATTTTATAACTAAAAAACAAATACATTATGGAAACAATCAGACAAGAAAAAATAGCGCGTTTGCTAATGAAAGAATTGGGCGAGATATTTTTGCTCTATGCCCGCGATTATCAGGGAACGCTCATTTCAGTGAGCGAAGTTCGTGTTACGGCAGATTTGAGTCAAGCGAGAGTGTTTTTAAGCATTTTTCCAAGCGAAAAAGGGGAAGATATGTTGGCGAAAATTCAAGCTGCCACTAAGAAAATTCGATTTGAGTTGGGCAACCGCACCCGCCACCAGTTGCGCATCATTCCCGAGTTGATTTTTCATATAGACGGTACGTTCGATTATATGGAAAACATCGACCAACTTTTGCAAAAATAAGGCATACTTAAAAAATCATTTTAAGGAAAAACAGATAATGTCGGCAGAAGGGAAGATATCATGGCGCGAAAAAATGAAGAATATGCGTTTCGCATTTTTTGTCGCTGGTCGCTATCTGTTTTCACGAAAATCGCACAATGCCATCAACATCATTTCGGGAATTTCCGTTTGTGGCGTAGCTGTTGGAACTATGGCTTTGGTGTGTGTGCTTTCGGTGCTTAACGGTTTTGAGCAATTGGTTAAAGATTCGTTTTCGCAATTTGACCCTGATTTGAAAATAACTGCCGTGCAAGGCAAAAGTTTTGATGTAGCAACAGAGCAGTTTTCTACTATCAAAAACATGTCGGAAGTGGCAGTTTTCGCCGAAATTATCGAAGAAAATGCGCTGTTGTGTTATGACGATAAGCAATTGCCCGTAACTATAAAAGGCGTTCCCCAACAATATACGGCAATGGTTGACGTTGAGTCTATGGCGTTTGATGGTGCTTTTAAGCTCAAGAAAAACGAACTGTACGCTGCATTTATTGGTTTGGGAGTCGCCAACACACTTGGTACAGGTGTCAATTTTGAATCTCCGCTATCGTTGTACGTTCCCAAGCGGATAGGAACCGTTAATGTAGGAGCACCGGAAACGGCTTTTCGGCGCGAATTTTTGTTTGTTTCGGGTGTCTTTTTTTCCGGTCAGGAGGCTTACGACAATAAAGTAGCGTTGCTTTCAGCCGATTGTGTGCGCAATTTGCTTGATTATTCGCAAAACGAAGCAACTTCAGTAGAGTTGAAACTTGTCGACGGAACAAAGGTTAAACGGGTGCAAAGTGCCATTAAAGATATTTTGGGCGATAAATTTTTAGTTCAAAATCAAACGGAACAACAGGAAGATTTTTACCGCATTATGAAAATAGAAAAATGGATTTCGTTTTTCATTCTTGCGTTCATTCTTTTAATAGCAACTTTCAACATTATCGGCTCGCTTTCGATGTTGATGATTGACAAAAAAGAAGATATTGAGATTTATCGCCGAATTGGTGCTCCCGATGAAATGGTACAGCGCATTTTTTTGTACGAAGGGTGGCTCATTTCAATAGTAGGTGCCGTAGTGGGAATGGTTATCGGATTGATTTTGTGTTTCTTGCAGCAATATGTAGGTTTGCTCAAAATGGGTTCGGGCTTTATGGTGGACAATTATCCTGTACAAGTGCAGTTTGGCGATGTAGTGGCAATTTTTATTACGGTGGTATTATTGGGCTTTTTGTCGGCTTATTATCCAGCCAAGTCAGTTGAAAGAAAAAAACAATGAGACGTTTAGGATACATATTTTTTGGATTGTTGCTTATTCTCTCTGCTTGCGACGAGTATCCTGTGAGCAATGTCAGGTTAAGCGATTCCGAATTGGCTATGAAAGTAGGCGACAGTTACCAGTTGGAAGTAATTATAGAGCCGCTTTCATCGACTTATGCCAATACTGTTTCGTGGACAAGCAGCGACCCAAATGTAGCAACGGTAGATGCTGCCGGAAATGTAACGGCTGTTTATACGGGCGAATGTGAAATAATTGCAAAAGCCGGACACAAAACAGCCTCATGTCGTGTGGTTGTAGTTTTGGTTTACGATTTTAAGTTTCCGCAAGCAAAAGCTTTTTTCCACGGCGATGCCTACAAATCGCAAAGCAACAATATTACGTTGCGCCTCTATTCTCAAGGTATTTATGTTTCCGACAATGGCGAAATTTCCGGTGAAGGATTTTTTCTCAATCTCGATTTGCAAGTGCCGATAACCGAAAAACTTGTGCAGGTCGGTAACTATGCGGCTTCATCAACGCCTTTGCCAATGACATTTTTACCCGGCGATACCATTAATCGGAATGATACGATATATGCCACAGGTACATTCCTTGGTAAATATTCTGAACAAGGATTTGGAGTTATTTTTATCAAACAAGGTGTGGTAACGGTTTCTGCCACAGGCGAAAATTATACTGTTTCGTGTTCGATTATCGGCGAAAAGAACGAACAGATAACGGTCAACTATTCCGGCAAAATACCGACTTTCGATATTAGCGGTGTTACGCCTCCCGAACCTCTGAATTTAACGTTTACAACGCTGAATATGGAATTTTTGGGAACTAAATATTCGACCGATTACAATGTGCAGCGTATTAATTTGTACAGTGAAGGAAACGCCGAACAATTGCAATTGGAATTGATGGTTCCTTTGAGCGTAAAAGATTTTATTCCTAACGGAACATACAGTTTTTCAAATACTTCTGCGCCTTTCGGAATTGTTGTGCCATTTTCTACAATTTCCGATGAAAAAGAGGGAACATGGCTGTACAAAGATGGAGGAGCCACCCCGATAACTAAGGGTTACGTAGTCGTGTCCAACCAAAATGATAAAGTTATTTTCGATTGCCATTTGGTAGATAAAAACGGGCGTCCAATAGTTGGCAAAAATTAAATTTAAAAAAATCCTATTATTTTGTTGTATATAAGATAAAAGCATTATCTTTGCATTGAGTTTGAAGATTTTTCTTCAAGTTTTCATAAGTTAAATGGTTGGGAAGAGCGCTAATTTTGCGTTGGTGCTCTTTTTGCCCCCTTATAAAAAGGGCTATGAAAACAGACTGACTTTTTAGTTTAATTTAAAGAGAATAGCTTCTTGATTAAACTGTTTTGCTGTTCTTAAATCTAAATAATATGCGAAAACTTATATTTCTTTTGGTTTTTTTATTGGCTGTGCCGTGCGTTTTTGCCGGTGAAATGCCCGAAGGTTACTACACCACAGCGAACGGCAAAAGTGATTCTATTCTCAAATCTACTCTCAGGCAAATTATCCGTGCCCATACAGTATTGAGCTATGGTTCGGGAGAAGGCTCCAGCTGGTATTGTTTTTACTATTCTGACCGTGATACGGCTACCGGTCTTTGCATGGATATGTATTGTGATGATTGGAAACCTTTTACCACGCCGGGTGCGGTAGTTTCCGGTTGCAATATAGAGCATAGTTTTGCCAAATCGTGGTGGGGTGGAGCAAATAATGATGCTTACAAAGATTGTTATCACCTCAATCCTTCGAATATTACGGCTAATTCAGCGCGTAGTAATTATCCATTGGGTGTTCCAACACAAGATTTTAAAGACCCAAGTACTACAGGTTCGTTACGCATAGGTAAACGTTATTCCGAAGAATATGGCACCTATCATTATGTTTTTGAACCGAAAGATGAATATAAAGGCGATTTTGCCCGTGCCTATTTTTATATGGCTACATGCTATGGTGATGAGCTGACATGGCGCAAGGATAATCCGGATGTTGGTTCGTATTATGCCATGCGTAGTCCGACCGACAATGATGCTTATCTTGAATTTTTGGATTGGGAAATAGACGTTTTGTTGGCTTGGCATCGTCAAGATCCGGTGTCTATCAAAGAGATAAATCGGGCAGATGCGGTGAATAATTTTCAAAACAATCGCAATCCGTTTATCGATTATCCGTGTTTAGTAGAATATATTTGGGGAAACAGAAAAGGTGAAAATGTTGATTTTTCGCGTTTGATGAGTTCGCTTGATGTCGCTTTCTTGGGCTGTGAAGACAAATCGGGCTGCGATTGTACTATTACAGTTCCTACCTTGACTTTGCCGCAAAAAAATACTGAAATAGAACTTGGCAACACGACAGTGGACAGCAAACGTTCAACAACGCTTACCATAAAGGGCGAACTACTAACCGAAGATATAACACTTTCCATTTCAGGCGTAAATGCTGAATATTTTACCGTTTCGCCCACAACGGTTTCGGCGGCACAAGCTTTGGAAGGCTACAATGTTACGGTATCATACCTGCCGATGCAACTTGGAGAACATTCAGCCATTCTAACAATTACAAGTTCGGAATTTACTGCGGTGCCCGTTACTTTGTCGGGTTCGTGTATATTTTCAGCTTTGGAAGCGACAGAAATTACGAAGAATAGTTTTAAAGCCAATTGGACTAATGCCGGTGTGTCCGATTATACACTGAATGTATTTACCCAAACTATGACTGGCAAAGAACCTACTACATTTTATAGTGAATCGTTTGAAGCTGGTCAAGGTGATTTTACAATTGATGACAAGAAAATACCTGAAGAACTATCGTATATTTGGAAATGGGATTCTCAATACGGTATGAAAGCTTCTGCTTTTCTTAATCAAGTAGCTTATGAATCGGAAAGTTGGCTGATTTCACCGGAAATAAATTTACAAAATGCAGTTTCGGCTAAATTAACTTTCAGGCATGCTCGAAGATTTGGTGATTTATCGCACTTGAGTGTGAAAATTTCTGATGACAACGGCATAAATTGGACGAATTTAACCATTGCCAACTGGCCGGACGGGTCGAATTGGAATTTCTTAGCATCGGGCGATGTAATTCTGGACGCTTATATCGGGAAAACTGTTAAAATAGCGTTTGTTTATACGAGCACAACAAGCGGAGCTGCCACATGGGAAATTAAGAATTTTGTAGTTGATGGTGAAAAATCGGCACTTGCTAAAACTTTAATTACCGGTTTCCCAAAGTTGGTAAGCAATGTACAGAATTATGTTGTAACAGGTTTAACGCCAAAAACAAATTATTTCTACACAGTAACTCCGGCGGGTTTTGAAAAATCGAATGAAATTTCAGTTACTACTTTAGCCGAAAATGAAACAATGATTGACTATGTTGAAACTAACAGTTTGGTTTATTATAAAGCAGGGGACATGCTTCATGTGCTGAACATAGAGCCAGAGACAATTGTCAAAGTTTTCGATTGTACGGGACGTCTTGTTGAAAGTCGTAATCATTGTGCTTCAGAAGAAGTGTTTACTCTGCCCAAAGGTGTTTATTTGTTTAAGGCATTAAACAACGGTAGAACACAGAGTTTTAAAATAGTTTATTAACCTTAGAATTTTACGATAATGAAAAAAACAATTTTAGTAGGTGTACTGCAGTGTTTAGTGCTTGTTTTGTTTGCGGCGGAACCGGCAGGTTATTATAATTCTGCAGAAGGCAAAAGTGGCGAAACTTTGCGACAAGCACTTTTTTCAAAAATTAAAGATCATTATAATGTCGGCTACGACGGTTTGTACAATGTGTATCCTACAAGCGATGTTACTGCTGACGGCAAAGTGTGGGATATGTATTCCACCTGCACATGGACACACGGGCAAAAAAAATGCGGTAAATACCAAACAGTATGCGATTGTTACAATCGCGAACATTCTGTGCCGCAAAGTTGGTTTAGTAAAGCAAGTCCTATGGTTTCCGATGCCTTTCACGTTTATCCTACCGACGGCAAAGTGAACGGTCAGCGCAGTAATTATGAATATGGCGAATGCTCGGGTGGGAAAAGTCTTGGCGGCAAAGCCCTTGGTCGACTTGGAGAGAGTACACTTTCGGGCTATACTAGTTATGGCAAGGTGTTTGAACCCGATGATGAATACAAAGGTGATTTTGCACGCACCTATTTTTACATGGCTACTCGCTATGCCGACAAATGTTCGAGTTGGGGCTATACTTTTGGCAAGGACGTTAGTGGTTTGACCTATTACGGTGTGGCATTATTTATGAAATGGCACCGCCAAGACCCTGTTTCGCAAAAAGAGAAAAATCGTAATGATGCTGTGTATACCAAACAAAACAATCGCAATCCGTTTATTGATTATCCCGATTTGGCGGAACATATTTGGGGCTCAAAAAAGAATGAAGCGTGGTATTCCAGCCAGTCGCCTGTAGAAAATATCACTTTGCCTCTATTTGAAATTTCTCCCAATCCGGCTAAAGATTATATCACAATTAGTTCTGAAACAACTTCGAAAATCGGTTATCGCATTTTCGACCTTTCGGGAAAAACCATGCTTTCGGGCGAAACTCAAGTCGGCGCTCCTGTGGCGATAAATAGTTTAAACAATGGAATTTATCTTATTATGGTGGACATTGACGAACGTACGCAATTACAAAAATTTATTGTTAATAAGTAAACTGTATAAATTTTAACGAGAAAGCCTCCGAATTTTTCGGAGGCTTTCTTATGTCAACATTTTTCTACTCCGATACTCAACAATAATGCTTCATACTGCTCATTATCCTTTTCTTTGATTTTTTCCAATATGAAATTTGCGACTTTTTTCATTTCTGGAATATCAATAGGAGTCATACTTCGTTCAAATAATCCTTCTAAATGCGAAAGTTCATTGTTAAGTCTATCAGTCATTGTTGAAGCTTGATTATTGCCACCAAAAAATCTTGTTAGTTTGTCGTCATGATCAACGGCGTTTGGATATTTGTAAAAAAGAAATGCTTCTAAAAACTTTCTAGTGTTATTTCCAAAATTGTAAAACAAGCTATGTTGTGTGTCATCATCAATATTGGCATTAGCACATAAATATATTTGATGAAATAGGTAATTAAATTCTGTAACATAATCTTTCAAGTATTGAGGCATTAGTTTAAGCTTACTATGCTCTTTTTCTCTTGAAATTAAAAAGTAACAGCACTGCTTCTTATTTAATGCACCTGGTAAACGTTTCAAATATTTTAGGAAATCAAGATTGTGAGTAGAAATAAATATTTGCTCAAATTCGTCTTTTGCTATTATTTCAGCATTGATAAGAGAATAAACGAAAAAAACATGATTACTATCTAAACTTGAAATCGGGTCATCAATCCAAATAATTGGTTTACTTCCTTTTGTTTCAACATCTTGGAGTTTTGCTAAAAAATAGCAAAACGCTATCAAACTACATTCACCCTCGCTCAAATGATAAGCTTTTTCCCCATTTCTTATAATTTCAAATCGAGTTTTTTTACTTTCAAAAGTATCTTCGTTTTCTATTGCTTGCAATGTTAGAAACTCGTGTCCAAAATAATTATTTAGATATTCATTAACTTGCAACGCACCTTTTTCTTCATCTTTCATCAAACGTTCTTTATCTTCAATCAATTTAATTTGTTGTTTGATTTTTTCTTCTAATGCTTGTTTCTTTTGAGATTCTGCATCGTAAGATGCTTTTAATGTTTGTATTTTGGCTGTAACAGTAGTATATTGTATTGTTGTTACAAAATCATTTACTTCTCTTAGTCGTAACAGTTTCTTCGCATCGGATTGTTCTTTTTCTAATGATTTGCTGTATTCGTTTGCCTCTTTTCTGAGTGCTTCAAATTTTGTCCAACAGTTTTCAAATTGTTGGCTGTTATCAGTAATATCTTCATATACTTTTGGATTTAATAAATCGTCTTTACGTTCTTGTAACTTTGTTTTTATTCGCTGTAATTCAGATTTTGTTTTGTCAATCATTTGTTGTCTTTGTAAAATCAACGCATCTAAGTCCGAATGAAATTTAGAATAAAAATCACTTTTATTGATTTGAAGTAGTGTGTCAATATTTCGAATATAATTATCAATTTCAGATGTCAAAATATCAATATCTTTTTCAAATTTTTCAGATTCTTCATCAAAATGGCTATCAAGTTCATTCCATCTTTCAGGTGAAATGCTATTACCACAAAAAGAACATTGGTTGGGTTTGTCTTTGTGTAATTGTCTACCCTCTTTAACCCATCGATTTAGAATGGCATCTTTTAAAAGTTGTTCAATTTTGTCTGAACTACTTATTGATTTTGTTACTAATTCTTTAGCTTTTGCACTAATACCACTTAAGTCTATAGTTGGTTTGTTAATTTCAGGAATATCTGCCTTTGCTTCTTCTTTTAACAAATTAAGCTTTTGTGTCACTTCATCATCTGTTAGAGGTTGAAACGAAGTGTCTAAAACAATTCTAATATCATTTTGTAATTTATTTATATTGTAGTTTTGGTCTCCAAATTTTTCAGACTTATACTTTATCCCATTGGGATTATTAGTTGCTTTATAGCTTAATTGTTGATTTAATTTTCTGTCTTCTTCTTGATAGGTTTGATATGCATTGTTTGTAGTGGCAGTAGCATTTTTGAGTTCAAGAAAATATCCGCTTGCATTTATTTCTTTTTCAATATCTTCTGCTGATCCTAATTCATCTTTTAATATTTGGATTTCTTCTTCAATGTCTACATTGTCACCCATTATCGCAAATGGTGTAATACTTTCATCTGGATTAACAATAAAGCGAAGTTTATCTTTTACAAAATCCTCATTAAATACTCTGATCTTTTTTCCATGTGCTTTTAGATTATTTTGCGTTATGTCAGGTTCCCCTTGAAATGCTAACTTCAAATTGTGGATTTTCGTATTTGTCGGATATAGTACCTGTTTCTAATGCTCTAACGATTCGTGAAAGTGTTGTTTTTCCTGAATAATTTCGACCGTAAAAGATATTAATTGCTTTAAACAAAACAACATTATTTCCATCATCTCTAATTGTAGTGTCCCAATCGAAATTTTGGAATACTGCTAAATTTTTTATCGTCTTAAATTTGGTTATCATTTTAATTTATCCTTTCTATTTGCATTAAAGTCTTTTAGCTTTGCCCACATATAATTTATGACACAAATATACAAAATTCGTAAATCATTTTATATTTTAAATCATAACGCCTTTTATGATAGGGTAAAGGTTTTCATTATTGGTAAAATAGTTTTGCGGTGGGGTCGGTAGGGCGTATTTTTCCGCGTTTACTGTACCGTATAATGTAGAAATTGTTGGGTGGCAATTGGGGAATATCCACAATTGTGCCTGTCGGTTGCACGGTAGTAATGAGGTGTCCTTGAACGGAATAGATATAGAGCAAACTTTCGGCAATCAGTTGTGTTTCGTCTATTTTTACGATGTAACCTGAATTATCCGATTTGGTACGTATCATTAGCGTGCGCGGATTGTCGGAAGAGAGTGTTGTGGCGGTTATTTCGTTCGAGGTGCGAGTAACATTGGCATAGAGCACCGAATCACCGACCATGGTTTTGTCGGTAGCTTGAACGTAATATTTGTACGCCGTTCCCGGGAAAAGATTTTTTACTTCAAGGTGAGTCTCTGCCACATATTTATGCCTCATCACGTAGTTGATTTTTTTTGAAAAATAGACCGTAAAGTCGTCAAAATAGAGCATGCCTTTGTTTTTGACAAAAGTGAAACGGAACCGTGAATAGGTGTTTCCTGTCGGTAAATCGACCTTTTTGAGCATTTCTCTATCAATGGTTTTTATCTCAATGTCGTCCAAGAGTTGCCATGTTTCACCATCAAAACCTTCTACTTTGAAATGACTGCCGCCGGAACTGAAATTGTAGAGCCAAAATTCTATTTTTTCGATGGGAAATAGGTAGTGTTCAGTTATCAGCGTATCACTGCTGTTGCTAAAAGGCAGCGATGGCGAATCTTTGCCGAATTTTTCGGTTTGAATTCCGTCGAATGTTGCCTCCCATTCAAATGGCAACTCCTTTTTGTCTAAAACAATTTTAAATCCTTCGTGCAAGGCGTTTGTTTGACCTTCTTCCTCCGAATAGACCGAAATATAGTAGCCGGTAGCATCATTGGAAGCTTCCCAATTGGCAACAAACGAATTTTCGGTAATATCGCTTGCTTCGGTTGCTACGGGAACGGTTACCTTTATCGGTCGCCTCGATTGCCCTACTATCGGTACTTCCAAAGTAGTGTACAAATCGCATTTTATCAAAATGGTATCGTTGTGTGTGGCATTAAATGAGGCTTCCATCGGGAAATAACGCACCAATAACGTATCTTGTATGGTAGAGTCAATCGGTTCTACGGTCAGAGGTGTTGAAATCCAATCTTGACCACTGTTTTTTAGGCAAAATTGGAAATGTGTGTTATTTTTAAAACTGATTTTGTACGAGGTTTCCAGCCTTTTCCCGATAAGCACTATTTCTTGTGAAGGCGAAGGTGTTTCCGCTACTGTAACGAAAGTCTTTAAATCATTTTCTTTATCGAAAAAAGAATAACCTTCGCCACCGCCTTTGTAACGAAACGATACCAATCCATTTTCCTCTACAATATAGGTCAAAGGTTGGTTTAGGTCTGTGCCATTTTTCAATTTGGGGAAGAAAAAGCGTTTTTCGAACAATCCCGGGAATGGGTCGCCTGCATAAGTGCCCTTATTTGCCATGCCGTCAGCTTCTATAATGTCGCAACCCATATTGTCGGGGTCGTTGTTAACAGTGTTGCTGTTCCAATTTGTTTTGTTATAGTCAATGTGGAAAACAAGCATACCGTGTCCGCCGATAAATCTGTCCCAACTATTTTGTTGACGGTTTTCGAGCAGGAAAAATTCGGCAGGCATGGGCGTAACATCCCAAATAGGTCTTCCGCCGCATAGATTGTGAATACCGTCTTTGGCAATAAGGTAAGCCGTATTTGATGTGCTAAGTGTATCAATAGTGATGTACGCAGGATCTTTGAGAATGGTAGGTTTGAGCCAGCCCAAAGCGAAGCGTTCATAAGCGGAAAAAAATGGTGGTGTGCGCCCTTGGTTGTTGTAAGGACCATAATCCATAATATCCCAACTGCCCAAAGTACCGTGTTTGGCACCGTTGGTGGCGTAGAAGTCGGGCAATCCGAGCACATGGCAAAATTCGTGACAAAAGGTTCCAATGCCGCACATAGCACCACCTGAATTGCCTTTGAGTTCCGATGTGCAGGCGTAATCTTTGATGCGTTTCCCATCGAAAGTGATGGATGTAGATACTATCCAACGGTGTGGCCAAATAGTGTCATCGGGACCGCCCTCGGCTTCGTTGTAACCGGCATAATAGATAAAAATATTATCAACTACGCCATCATTATCGCTGTCGTAGTCCGAAAATTTAACGCCGGCTTCAGCCGCTTTTATACAAGCATCCACCACCATTTGGCGCGGATTTTTATCGTTGTTGTTTACGTTGCCACCGTAGTAAGCATAGTCGTTGTCTAACTTGAAAGGACCTACCACATCGAATTGCGGTACAAATTTTCCGCACGAATTGTCCCTGAAGTAGTCTCTGGCAGAACCGGTTCCACCATTGGCAGAATAACCTTCTTGATTGAGCAAATCGGTAAATTTCTCTTGTGGCGAACTCACGGTAAACGCTTTGTTTTTAAACTCTACCAAAATAACCAAACTGCGTGGCGAACCCGAAAGAGGGAATGATTTGGAAGAAATACTTTGGCTTTTGGCAATGGTATTTCGCCGTGTTGTGGCTATGACAGAAAAATCAGTCGGTTGTTTTTTGAGAAAACGTTTTTCTTTCAATGTACGCTTGTCGGCATTATTGGCGCGCCATCCTTGTGTTGTAATAGTGCCATTCGATTGCATCTGCGCATATTCGAAAAAATCGTTTTTTCCTTTGGCTATCAAAAATCCGTCTTCTGTGGTAGTGTAATGGAAAAATTCATCACCATGTAGGCGGATAGTTAGTTCTTTTCCGTCAGCTTCTTTCACTGTTCGTGCGTCGCGCAAAGCGGGCACAGAGAACAGTGTTCCTGCCGATAGTAAAATGCTAAATATGAGTGCTATTTTTTTCATTATTTCAAGATTGCATAATATATTTTGATAGTTGTTTATCTGAAAAGTTCAATGTTGCGTTTTATTGTAAAAAGGGGTTCGTCCGTCGCTCTTGTCCGATTGTAGTGCTGATTCCGTGTCCGCTGTAAACAGTCGTTTCATCGGGCAAAGTAAGTAGTTTGGAATTTATTTGGCTTATAAGTTGTGCATAGTTGCCTCCGGGCAGGTCAGTGCGTCCTATGCTACCGCGAAACAGCACATCGCCCACTATTACACAACTCTCTTTTTCGCTATAAAAACAAAGGCTTCCGGCAGAATGCCCCGGGACATGTAAGATTTGCAATTCCTGATTACCAAACCGTATAAGGTCACCCTCATTCAAGTAATTGCCCAAAGCTTGCGGCTTTACTTCTTCATAGATGCCGAAAAGTCGCGCCTGTGCCACCGCTTGTTCTATCAAAAATTCGTCGGCTTGGTGGGCTTGAGGTAGTACTCCAAACGTACGTGCTGCCCATTCGTTACCAAAAATGTGGTCGATATGCAGATGCGTGTTTATCAAGTGTTTGATTGTAAGGTTGTTTTTGGAAATAAAATTTGCCATAATCGTTTTTTCATCATCATACAAGCAACCGCAATCAATGATAATAGCCTCGCCTGTTTCATCGTATAGCAAGTAAGTATTTTCGGCAAACGGATTACAGCGGAACTCTTTTATTTTCATATTCATAACTTTTTTATAGTGGTAAATAAATTCCTTGTTTGGTGGTGAAATAGTCTTCTTCAAAAAAATTGCTTAACGGATAAATTTCTGCCTGTTTGCGAAAAGGTTGTATTTCGCTTTGCAAATCGCCGCCTTTAAGGCAGATAAGACCGTTTGGCAGTGCATTATTGTTCTCTTTGCGGATGTTTTTTTTAACCAAACGTACCAAATCGGGCAACGGCATCACGGCACGGCTTACGACAAAATCGAATTTTTCCTTGACCTCTTCCATACGTGCGTGAACGAAAGTGCAATTATTCAGTTTTATGCCGTTCGCCACTTCGTTGGCTACGCGGACTTTTTTCCCGATGGAATCAACTAAGCAAAAGTGCGATTCAGGAAAAAGAATAGCCAAAGGTATGCCCGGGAAACCTCCGCCTGTACCGACATCGACAATGGAAGTGCCCTTTTTGAAACGTAAAATTTTAGCAATAGCCAACGAATGAAGCACATGACGTTCGTACAAATTGCCGATGTCTTTGCGCGAAATGACGTTAATTTTAGCGTTCCAATCGGTATAAAGGTCGTTCAATTGAGCAAATTGAGACACTTGCTCAAAAGACAAGTCGGGGAAATATTTTTGAATAAGTGTTACCATTTCTCTTCTTTGAGTAGTGTGTTAAGCGAGGCATTGTTGGGTCGCAGCCAATGTTTCAGTTCTTCGTAAGTAAGCGTTACACAGGCTGAACCTTCGCTGTAGGGTGCAATTTCGTAGGGATTAAACCAGAATTTTACACCTTTTTCGGTAAGAGCAAAATTGTCGTTGGGTAAAATTTGGTCTATCCACAGATTGTCCATATCCGAACCTCTTTCTTCAAATTCTTTTTGTAGTTTCTCTACCAGCAACTCTCGAACAGGTTCTTCAAAACCGTTAATGAAAATGTCGCTTTGGGTAACTTGCGTTCCGTTAGTTAAATCGAAAGTAAGGAATGTGGTGGTTTCTAAGCCGTGAGTACCTCCTGAAAAATAATAGCGTTTCATTTTGTACGACAAAAATTGAGCATTTTTCTGTTCGATTTCTCCGTCCAAAAACTCTTGATAACAGTACTTATAATCGGATTTGAGTTCCATATATTGACGTTCGAAGGCGTATTCTTTGTAAGTAGTGTCAATATAAGCATTGGCAATGGAATCAATGTGTTTTGTGCTAAAATCGCTTCCAAACAGGTCGGTTAACAGCACGTATTGTATGCCGGACAAAATTTCTGTCGGAATTCCTTTTTTAGGAAAATCGACGTTTATTTTTACTTCAAAAGCAATGTTGCCATCGGTGTCTAAAATAGTCTTTTCACCGACAATTTTTGTGGTTTCAAACGAGTCTGACCGTGTTATGCAAGCTGTTACCAACAAACCCATAACGAATGCAACTACAATTTTTTTCATATTACTGTGGTGTTTAAACTTTTACAAAAATACAATTCTTTTTTCAGAAAACCTATCATCAATAGTGTTAAAATAATTACTCATCCGTCAAATGTTCGTTTTAAAGGCGCAAAATAGCAATTCTCTCTGATTTTTACTATTATCATTTGCCTAAAAAAGCAAAACACAATCGGATATTTACCGGATTTTCTGTAAAAAAATACTAAAATGGCATATTCTCACCGTCAAAAAGGTTATCTTTGCAAGTTAAACCTATAACTTACGATTAATTGTTTTTGAATTATGTGGAATATTTTCAAGAAAGAGTTTTGGGCATTTTTTAACACACCTACAGGCTACATTATTGTGGGGTTGTTTTTGTTTGCCATAGCACTGTTTTTGTGGGTAATACCCGGCGAATATAACGTATTGGACAACGGATACGCCAATTTGGACGGGCTGTTCTATATGGCTCCGTGGTTTTTTTTGTTTTTGTGTCCGGCTGTTACCATGCGCTTGTTTGCCGAAGAATATCAGCAGGGCACTATCGAGTTGTTACTAACTCGTCCCATCAGCCGTTCGTCCATTGTGTTGGGTAAGTTTTTTGCAGGATGGGTATTGGTGTTGATAGCGTTGATACCTACTTTGGTGTGGTATGTTTCTGTTTTGTTTTTGGCGGAGCCGTTCGGAAATGTTGATTCGGGGGCATTTTGGGGCGCTTTTATCGGCTTGGCGTTATTATCGGCAGTTTATACTTCTATTGGCTTGTTTGCGTCTTCTATAAGTTCTAACCAATTGATTTCCTTTGTGTTGGCAGTGGTAATCTGTTTCGCTTTTTTCTATGGTTTTGAGTTGTTAGGCTCACTTTTTTCCAATGGCGACACTGCTTATGCAATTCAATCTGTCGGTATTCACGCCCATTACAAATCGATGTGTCGGGGTGTTATTGATAGCCGCGATTTAGTTTACATGATAATTCTGTCCGCTCTGTTTATTTTTCTCACTCAATATGTAATAACTCCTAAAAAGAAAAGATAATGTCTGATAAAAAACCGTTGATTTTAATTACTAACGACGATGGAATAACGTCGAAAGGCATAACCGAACTGATAAATTTAGCGCAAAAATTGGGGAAAGTGGTTGTGGTGGCTCCCGACGGACCGCGTTCGGCACAATCGAATGCTCTGACGGTGGAAAATCCCATTTATTCTCAAAAGTTGCCTTCTAACAACGAAAACGTAGAGCTTTTTCAATGTTCGGGAACTCCGACCGATTGTGTAAAATTGGCGTTAAACAGAGTGTTGAAACGTAAGCCCGATTTGCTGCTGTCAGGTATCAACCACGGCTCAAACGCCGCAATCAATGTTATCTATTCCGGCACTATGGGCGCAGTGTTCGAAGGGTGTATCAATCAAATTCCTTCTGTTGGTCTGTCGCTCACTAATCATAGCAAGAATGCCGATTTTTCGGCTACTTTACCATTTTTCGAAGCTATTGTGCGTAAATTTTTGGAACATCCTTTGCCGCAAGGTGTTTGCTTGAATGTTAATGCGCCGCAAGGCGAAATAAAAGGCGTGAAAGTATGTCGACAAACCAAAGGTTATTGGACGGAAGAGTTTGATGCTCGCATTTCGCCCAATGGCAACAACTATTTTTGGCTTACGGGCAGTTTTATCAATCAAGAGTTGGGCGACCAAGAAACGGACGAGTGGGCATTGGCAAACGGTTATATTTCTGTAGTACCTACGCACATTGATATTACGGAGTATAGCGTTTTAGATGATTTGAAAAAGCATGGATATGAAAAAATTTGATAGTTTTTTGTTGAGTATAATCCTTGGTTTGCTGTTGCCGTTGTTGTTTGGTTATATTTTTATGAAAACTTTCTATCACGGCGATTTACCTATGTGGGAAGTTTTGAAGAGTATATTGCGGACGCCATTGTTCGTTAAGTTGGTGTTGATGGCTTTGTTGCCCAACCTGTTTGCGGTGTTTATTACCAATGCAATGGAGCGTTGGAGGATGTGTCGCGGTTTTTTCGTTACCATACTGCTCTATCTGTGTCTTTCTTTATTTTTCATATAAAAGTAAAACGATGAAATACTTTATCATTGCGGGAGAAGCTTCCGGCGATTTACATGCTTCCTGTTTGATGCGGGAATTGAAAAAACGCGATGCGAGCGCCGATTTTGCTTTTTTAGGTGGCGATTTGATGGCTAAAGAGGGCGGGCAGCAAATTATTCACTATCGCGACATGGCTTTTATGGGAATTGTCAACGTACTGATAAATTTGAAAAAAATTCGTCGCAATATGGAAAAGTGTCTCCATGCATTGAATGAATTTCGTCCCGATGCGGTGATATTGATTGATTATCCGAGTTTTAACTTACGAGTGGCAAAATATGTGAAACAGCATTTAAAAACGCCAGTATTCTACTATATTTCTCCTAAAATTTGGGCATGGAAAACGTTTCGTATCAAAGCCATTAAACGCTATATCGACGGAATGTTTACCATTTTGCCCTTTGAAACTGAATTTTATGCCCGTTATGATTTTTCGACAACGTATGTCGGTAATCCTACTAAGGAATCCATAGATGAATTTTTGCCGACAAAAACACCGTTGGCACAATTTGCTGCACAAAACGGTTTGTCCGACAAACCTATTGTGGCTTTGTTGGCAGGCAGCCGAAAGCAGGAAATACGCGGTTGTTTACCTAAAATGCTGTCCGTCAGTACGGATTTTCCCGACTATCAATTTGTAGTGGCGGGAGCACCGGGAGTTTCCGAAGATTTTTATCGGCAGGTAATGGGTGGCTCTATGCCGAAAGTCATTTTTGGCGATACATACAATTTGGTGGCAAATTCCTATGCGGCTATTGTCAATTCCGGTACGGCAACATTGGAAACAGCTTTACTCAAAACTCCCCAAGTAGTTGTTTATCATGTGTTTGGTGGTGTTTTGGCGTCGGTGTTAAAAAAATTGGTTATTAAAACGCGCTATATTTCGTTGGTTAATTTGATTGCTGATAAAGAGTTGGTGTCTGAATTAGTGGCGCATCAATTTACTCGGCGCAACATGATTGTCGAATTAACGAAAATTCTTAATGATAAAGCCTATCGACAAACAATTTTAGAAAGTTATGCCGAAATTGACCGACGACTGCTGCCGCTGAAAGCTGCCGAAAATGCAGCCGAAGGAATCATCAATAGATTGGTGTAAAATTCAAAATTCTTGTGCAACGTTTTTAGCGAATTCATCGTCTTTAAAGTGAGTCAGGAAACAAAAACATACCCGTTGTCGGAAAAGGTGCTTATAGAGCGCTGCATCAAAAACGATGAGCAGGCTCAACGGCTGCTTTACGACAAATATGCCAAAAAAATGGTGGCGGTCTGTTTTCGTTACTGCAGCGATTACGAAACGGCGCGCGACTTGATGCACGATGCGTTTATAAAGTTGTTTAGAAACATAGGTTCGTACACCGGCGAGGGAGCTTTTGAGGCGTGGATGAGGAAAATAGTTGTCAATACGTCGCTGGAATTTTTGCGAAAAAACGATGTACTGAAATATAGTCTCGACATTGACGACGCAGTAACGGTTTCCGATGAACAGGCTTCGGTGGTGGAGCAGCTTTCCGAACAAGAGATATTGAAATTGATAGCCGAATTGCCACATGGTTTCCGTACCGTGTTCAACCTTTATGCAATAGAAGGTTATTCGCATGCAGAGATTGCTAAAATGCTGAATATCAACGAGGCGTCATCGCGTTCACAATTTTCGAGAGCGCGCGTGTTATTACAGAAAAAAATTCTTCAGAATAGATGAATAAATTGGAAGACATAGTAAAACAAAAACTCTATCACGCAGAAATGGATTTGCCTGATGGGGATTGGGACGTGTTTGCCAAAAAAATGTCGACCGAAACAAAGAAAAGACGGCGCATCTCGGCTATGTGGTGGGTTGCTGCGGCTATGCTGACGGGTTTTTGTATCTCTATAGCAGTGCTTTACAATAATTCGCCATTAAATGATATACAAAATTTGACTGCCGAAATGCAGGAAACGGTTATACTGCCGTCGCAACAAGAAGCATTGCAAACAACAGAACATTCGGCAAAGCTTGAACAACCGACACTCAAATCTTCGCCAAAAACACATTTGGCATCTGTTTCTGCAGAAAAAACAGTTGATGAGACTGTGGTAGAAAAGGCACAAAAAACGGAAAAATCGGCAGTAAAAGAAGAGCCGACATTGAAAAAGGAAGAGATTCCGATAACGGTCAAAGAAGAACAAACAGAAACGGTTGTTGTTACGGACAACTTTGCGCCTAATCAAGTTCCGGTGGACGAAAAAACGGCTGCTGTGTTGGCTGAACAACCAAAATTGACCCCCGAAGAGGCTGAAAAAATGCTGAATGACGTAGATAAATCGTTTAAAACAACGGAAACAGCTTCCGAACAGAACAGTTTTACGGCTTGGTCGCTTGGCGTAACTTCATCGTCGGCATTATTCAACAACACACAAAACAAAACTACAGGAAATGTCAATCCTATTGGCGGCGGTCCTGTTGGCGTCAATCGCACACAGCGCAAGGCACATTACGATATGCCCGTTACGGTAGGACTTTCGGTGGGTGTGGCTCTTATTCCGCGTTTAGACATATTGACAGGTATTAATTATACCTATTTGAGTACAAAATTTTCCGATATTTCTGAAGGTACCGATTTGATAGACGAAAAACAGCAATGTCATTATTTAGGTATTCCGTTGATGCTGTCGTACCGTTTTGTGGATAAGCGTATTGTGAAATGCTACACTTCGATTGGCGGTATGGGCGAGAAAGGATTGATACGCAAAACAGAGGCGTACACTTATAGTCCTGAAGGCGATTTAGTGGATGCTATTCCTTCGGAATCTTCTATTGACGGAATGCAATGGTCATTGACGGCTAATGTTGGTGTGGCTGTAACGTTGTACAAAGGTTTGAATATCTATTTTGAGCCGGGTTTCACATGGTACATTCCTAATTCGTCTCATCCACAGCCCGAAACGATGCGAACTAAAAATCCCTATAATTTGAGTTTGACGCTGGGTTTGCGTTTCAATTTTGATAAAACAAAAACAACAAATAAATAATAAAGCCACTCTATAAAAGTGGCTTTTTATTTGGTGCGTTCGAATAGTTTTGTAGCGATTATTTTACCAAATCTCTTTCCGCTTTTTCCGCTTTTTCAAACGTAAATTCTTTTAGCACGGCAGTTTTTAATTCTGCAATTTTTTCGTTGCACAGATTGCCCATACTGCCTTCGTGAGTGTGGTTTATCGTTTTTTGAGGAACAAATTCGCCTTTTTCTATGGCAATGCCCACTTGCTTGTAAGCATCTCTGAACGGAACGCCTTCTAAAGCCAGACGGTTTACTTCTTCCACACTGAACATCAAATCGTAGCAGTTGTTGTCTAAAATAGCTTTGTTCACTTCTATTTTCTGTACAATTTGGAGTGTCATTTCCAAAGATTGGCGCAGTTCGCCGAATAAAGGTATAAATATCTCTTTAATTATTTGTAAATCACGAAAATAGCCCGAAGGTAGATTGTTGGCAACCATCATTATTTCCTGTGGAGCAGCTTGTATTTTGTTGCATTTGGCGCGAATGAGTTCAAACACGTCGGGATTTTTCTTGTGAGGCATAATGCTCGAACCTGTGGTGTATTCTTTGGGCAGCTTCACAAATCCAAAGTTTTGGCTGTTGTAAAGACAAACATCGAAAGCCATTTTAGATAAAGTGGCGGCAACTCCTCCCAAGGCAGTAGCAACAATGCGTTCCATTTTTCCGCGTCCCATTTGTGCGTAAACTACGTTGTAATTCATAGAGTCGAAACCCAGCAAATCAGTTGTCATTTGTCGGTTGAGCGGGAAAGAAGAGCCGTAGCCCGCAGCCGACCCCAACGGGTTGCGATTGGTAATGCGCCATGCGGCAAGCATAAGTTGCAAATCGTCGCAAAGAGCTTCGGCATAAGCACCAAACCACAATCCGAACGACGACGGCATAGCCACTTGCAGATGCGTATAACCCGGCATCAACACATCTTTGTAACGATTGCTTTGCGCCAGCAACACATCAATAAGTTGCGCTGTCAAATCGACTATTTGGCGAATTTCGGCGCGGGCAAACAGTTTCAAATCTACCAATATCTGGTCGTTGCGCGAACGCCCGCTGTGTATTTTTTTGCCGGTGTCGCCCAATGCTCGCGTGAGCAGCAGTTCCACTTGCGAGTGAACATCTTCCACGTCAGGTTCAATTACAAACTCTCCGTCTTCTATCGTCCTGAAAATTCGTTTTAATTCAGTTTGTATGTGTTCCAATTCATCGGCAGTAAGCAATCCGATAGATTGCAGCATACGCGTGTGGGCAAGTGAGCCAAGCACATCGTATTTTGCCAGAAAGAGGTCGAGTTCTCTATCGCGTCCGACAGTAAACGCTTCTACTTGTTCGTTTACCGAAAAACCTTTGTCCCAAATTTTTGTGCTCATAGGCTGTTGTTATTTAGTGAAATAATTATAGTTTCCGCCATGGAATTGAGAAAATCTTGTATTTTGCTGCCGAACATTGCTTTTATCATCATAGGCAGTTCGGCTTTTATGGTAAGTTTCATGCGGGTATCGTTTTCTGCCATTTCTTTGAATTGAATCCAAAGATTGAAAGCAACGGGCGACTCTTTTGCTCCAAATTTTATGGTTTCGAAAGGCTCGCGATTTTCCACTACAAAGGTAATTTTGCCCAAAGGGTCAATAGCTACCGAGCATGAATCGGTGTCGAATTCCAATGATTGCACTTTGTCGGCAGGAATTTTGTCTTTTATTTTGCTGATGTTATTCAAGTCTGCGAAAAGGGAATAGGCTTTTTCAGCAGAACATCGGATGGTTTTAATATCGCTTTCGTAAGTGGTCATAATGGTTGTTTTTGTGTATTCAAGTATGCATTTTTTATGGTCTGTACGTGTTCAAAATTTTTATTGTCGGTAGTTACGGTTAGTTGTGCCGCAGTATAAAACGGTCGGCGTTTTTCCAGCAGTGTGGCAATATAATCCCGCAAATCTTCGTTCGTTTTTCCTTGCAACAGCGGGCGGGGCACTTTGGCTTTTTTCAGCCTGTTTGTAAGCGTTTCTACCGACGAATCAAGAAAAACAGTCAAACCTTTTTCGTTCATCAGGCGCATATTATCGAAAAAGCAAGCAGCACCCCCGCCGGTCGAAACTACAGTATTTTCGTATTCAACCACTTCGCACAATGCTTTCCGCTCTATCTCTCTGAACTCTGTTTCGCCCTTTTCTGTAAATAGTTGTTGAATGCTTTTGCAGTAGCGCGATTCGATGAAAGTGTCCAAATCGACGTGTTGCATCTTTAGTTCTTTCGCAAGACGTTTGCCGGTGCTCGTTTTGCCCGAACCCATGAAACCAACTAAAAAAATATGATTCATACAGAAACAAAGTTTCGCAAAAATACAAAAAATCAGACTACAAAAAAAGCGTAGAGCAATAAAGTGTAAAAATGGTCAATAAAAAGTTATGGTGATTAATTTGTACGTTCATTTGTTTTTGGAAAAAAAATGTATTACTTTTGCAGTCGCTTTCGGAGTTTAGCGCAGTTGGTAGCGCGCTACGTTCGGGACGTAGAGGTCGGGCGTTCGAGTCGCCTAACTCCGACAAAACAGCCTAACAACCAATGAGTTGTTAGGCTGTTTTTATTAATGGGGAAGCGAAACCATATTTTAAACAAAGGAATTTAGGCAGTGTGCCACGAAATTATTTTCGCCAAATGAAAACTCTGTTGGAAAGTTTTAACAAAAAAAGCGCAAGTTGTGAAACTTGCGCCAAAGAAAAATAAATGAAAAAGCGTTATCGCTTTTTTTGTTGTTTCAATTGCTGTTGTTGTATCCGCTGTGCTTCTTCCAATCGAGCCATAAAACCGCTTTTCTTTTTCGGTTTCTTTTTGTTGGCTTCCAACTGTTTCAGCAGTTTATCTTCGTCCACAAACAGACGGAAAAGGTAAGTTTGTCCTATTGTGATAAGCAACGAAATAAAATAGTAGTAGCTTAAGCCCGATGCATAGTCGTTGAATATAAAGAGGAACATAACCGGCATAAGGTACATCATCCATTTCATCATAGGCATTTGTTGCGAATTGCCTTGCGAGGACATATTTATTTTAGTGTAAATAATGTTGGTAATGGTCATCAACAGGCAGAACAAACTGATGTGATTGCCAAAGTAGGGTGTGATGAATGGAATATAGACATCCCAACTGACAATGGGGTCGTAGCTTGAAAGGTCTTTCGCCCACAAAAAGCTCTCTTGTCTTAGTTCGATGCTGGCGGGGAAAAAGCTAAACATGGCAAACAATATGGGCATTTGAAGCAACATAGGCAAGCAGCCGCTCATAGGATTTACGCCTGCTCTTTGGTAGAGGTTCATTGTTGCTTGCTGGCGTTCCATAGCTTTGTCAGCCGGTATTTTTTCGTTTATTTCGTCGATTTGCGGTTTCAATACACGCATTTTAGCTGTGGACATATACGACTTGAAAGTGAACGGCAACAAAATGATTTTTATTACTATGGTCAGCAGAAGTATAATAATACCGTAGTTGGAGATGTATTTGCCGAAAAAGTTGAATATTGGAATAATGAGCCATTGGCTTATCCAGCGGAATAGGCTCCATCCCAACGGAATAAGTTCTTCCAGTTCCCATGCATCTTGTTCTTCCGGCTGAGTTTTGTTGTAGGCGTTCAATATTTTGTATTGATTGGGTCCGCAGTAGAGTTTCAATTTAGTCGCTTCTCCTCCGGCATCAACATTGAGAGAGGTGCGTGCGTTGTACGATTTCAAATAGGGAGAGGTGCTTTTAGCCACAGTACTTTCAAATGTACCCGAATTGAATGAGTTTTCTGCAATCAGTACCGTGCTGAAGAATTGGTCTTTGAAGGCAATCCAATTGATTTTTCCCGCACCTTGTTTACGGTCGTTTTTCGATTCGCTAAGTCTTTCCATGTCATCGCCTGTATATTTGAAGTTTAGCGTAGTGTAGCGTCCTTCAAACTTGCGACTCTTTTCTTGCTGACGTATTTTGCCCGTCCACGTGAGCTCAACTCCTTGGTTACGACTGTCCAAAATTTGCTGCATATTGTGCGGTACAATGGCGATGTCCATCATGTAGTTATCTTTTGGCAACGTGTAGTTAAAATCAATGTAGCTTGCCGAGTCAATGGTTAGACGCATAGTTAAATTGTCGGTGCTGTCGGTTTTGGTGACAAACGGTTTGAAATAGAGTTCGCCGGTATTCAAAATCCGATTGTTTGAGGTAAGAAACGCCAGATTGAAGTGGTTTTCGTCCTTCCCGTCGAAAAGAATTAGCGGCAGCGAATCGTGCGTTTTAAACTCTTTCAGTTGAGCCGAATATACAAATCCGCCCTTGTTGGAAAAAGTTAGTTTCAGCAAATCGTTTTCCAAAGTAACGAACTCTTCTTCGCCATTCAAAATAGCTGCAAACGGGTCATTTTCGGTGGTTGTAACCTTTTGTTCGGGCGTGGCTGCTGTTTGTTCTTCTTCTATTTTTTTCATCCCCTGCTCTTTCGCTTGGTTTACCAAAGCGATGGAGTCGTTGTAGCGTTTGCGTGCCGCAAGTTGTTCTTCAGAAGGTTTGTTGAGCCAGCTAAAGCCGATGAGAATGATTGCAATGAGGATAAATCCGATAGTTGTGTTTTTGTCCATAATTCTAAAAAATGTAAGACTATTCTTCAATAGCCGCTTTTACAAAATTGATAAATAAAGGATGTGGATTGAGTACTGTGCTGCTGTATTCGGGGTGAAACTGTACGCCGATAAACCATTTGTGTTTAGGCAGTTCAATGATTTCTACCAAATTGGTTTCGGGATTGATTCCGGAACAGACAATGCCGTTTTCTTCGTAGAGTGTTTTGTATTCGTTATTAAATTCAAAACGGTGGCGGTGGCGTTCGCTGATAGTTTCTTTGCCGTAAATGGTTTTTGCCAAGGTGTTGTCTTTTATGTTGCAATTGTAGGCTCCAAGACGCATATTGCCACCCTTTTGAAGCATTGTTTTTTGGGCTTCCATAGTGTCGATGACTTTGTGCGGCGTGCCGGGGTCAATTTCAGTACTGTGTGCGCCTTTTAGTCCCAACACGTTGCGGGCAAATTCTATAACCATACACTGCATTCCCAAAGAAATTCCAAGGCAGGGAACATTGTTTTCGCGAGCATATTTCACGGCTGAAATTTTGCCTTCCACACCGCGTTCGCCAAATCCGGGCGCAATGAGAATACCGTCCATTTCACCCAAAATTTTGTCGGCGTTATCGTCCGTAATATCTTCGGAAAGTATCAGTTTAAGGTTCAGTTTGCGGTCGTTATATGCCGATGCGTGTATAAGCGATTCGGTAATGGATTTGTAAACGTCGGGCAGTTTCACATATTTGCCCACCAAACCTATTTTTACTTCTTTTTTGGCGTTATTGAGCTTGTCGAGGAAAGCATTCCAACTCTCCATATCGGCAGGTTTGTCGTCGGGGACGCCCAATTTGCGTAATACCACTTTGTCTAAACCTTCCTTTTGCATCCGCAGCGGTACTTCGTAGATGGTTTCTACGTCAGCCGATTCAATAACGGCATCAAAATCTACATTGCAGAACAGTGCCACTTTTTTACGAATTTCTTTATTGATGGGATGTTCCGTGCGCAAAACCAATATATCGGGTTGAACACCTTCTTGTTGCAGTTCTTTTACCGAGTGTTGTGTCGGTTTTGTTTTCAATTCGCCGGCAGCGGCTAAGTAGGGAACATAAGTAAGGTGTATGCAGCAGCAGTTTTTGGGCATTGTCCATAACATTTGGCGCACACTTTCAATGTAGGGCAGCGATTCGATGTCGCCCACAGTGCCACCTATTTCGGTAATAACAAAATCAAATTGATTGTTAGTACCGAGTTGTTTGATGTTGCGTATAATTTCGTCAGTAATGTGCGGAATGACTTGTACTGTTTTTCCTAAAAAATCGCCGCGGCGTTCGCGAAGTATTACATTTTGGTAGATGCGTCCGCTGGTGATATTGTTCGATTTGTGTGTCTGCACATTCAAAAATCGTTCGTAGTGTCCCAAATCCAAGTCGGCTTCGTGTCCATCAACTGTAACGTAGCATTCCCCGTGTTCATAAGGGTTCAAAGTTCCCGGGTCGATGTTAATATAAGGGTCTAACTTTTGGTTGGTTACTTTATAACCACGAGCTTGCAAAAGTTTACCTAATGAGGCGGAAATAATGCCCTTGCCAAGTGAAGAAGCAACCCCGCCGGTAACAAAAATGTACTTCGTTTTCGACATAGATGAGGAATTTTATAACAAATCGCAAAGGTACTAAAAAAAACAATTCCTACTATAATTATTTTTAACAGCAAGCTCCCGAATTGCACGTTTTGCGTCTTTTGTGAAAAAACTTCTTAGTTTTTGAAGTGTCAGTTCAAGAAAAAATTACTATTTTTGCACAAAACCTAAAATATGAGAAAAGAGAAACGCTCCAAAACACGGGATTTATTGGTAGATGTAGCCCGAAAACTCTTTGCCGAACATGGCAGAGATAATGTTACTATGAATGAAATTGCTCTTGTGGCAGGCAAAGGTCGCCGAACCGTTTATACTTATTTTCGTAATAAAGATGAAGTTTATTTGGCGGTGATAGAAAACGAGCTGAATTTGTTGATTGACCGCTTGAAAAAGGTAATTATTTCATCATTGTCACCGGCACGGAAGTTAGAGGAATATATTTTTGTGCGTTTTGAGGCGATAAAAGAAGCTGTTTCGCGAAACGGGTCGTTGCGTTCCGATTTTTTTCGCAATATCTACGAAGTGGAAAAAGCGCGTCGCCCCATTGATGTGCGCGAAATACGTATGCTTAAACAAATTTTCGACGAAGGAGTAGCTGTAGGCGAATTTCGGCTTAATAACACACAGTGGGTTGCGATGATGTTTCTTTATGCACTGAAAGGTCTTGAAGCACCTTATATCAAAGAAAATATCGGAAATTACATAAGAAGCCATCGTTCACAAATCATGTCGATTATTTTTTCCGGCATCAAAAAACATCCCGACAAAACGAACTATTAAAAGAGCCACAATGTCGTTTGTAAAAAATCAAAAAGTAAAAATTATTCGCAGGGAAACGTTATTGTTGCTCGCTTATCCTTTTTTGAGGCTGGTGATTTTGTTCGTTCGCTTCTATCCAAAATCGCATCGCGCAGCTTTGGGAACATTTCTTGGCAAGCAAGCTTACAAATTCAATAAAACTTCGCGTAAACGTACGTTGAACAGCTTGACTATAGCCTATGGTGATATGTTGACGCCTGAAAAAATCGAGGAAATGGCGAAAGAAGTGTTCGTCAATACTGCTAAAACGGTGGTAGATTTTTATGCCACTGTTCATATCACCGATAAAAAGCGATTTTTTGAAATGGTTGAAGTGGAAGGAGAGGAACATCTGAAAACAGCCTATGAACAGAAAAAAGGCGTTATTTGTTTAGTTCCCCATCTCAGTTCTTGGGAATTGTCGGCGGTAACGCCACCTATGTTGGGCTACTTCACTTCGGCAGCCAGCAAAGCCATAAAAGGCTTTCTCATTCAGCGAATGATGGTGCGTTTTCGCAGTCGGCGCGGTATGAAAAATATTTCGCGTGAAAATTCGTATAAGAAATTGGTAAAAGCGTTGGAAGCCGGCGATTGCCTGATAGTTATGATAGACCAAGATACGAAAGTGAAAGGCGTTTTTGTCGATTTTTACGGTAAAAAAGCCTATACGCCGATGGGCGTTTCGCGTTTGGCGTTGGAAACAGGTGCTATTGTGGTGCCGATGGCTATGGTGCGAAAAGAGGACAGCAAATATAAATTCATTATTCGACCGCCGTTGGAAACGATAAATACCGGCAATTTAGAGAAAGATTTGTACGATAACACACAACAGCAAACTTTGGTTTTAGAGAAAATAATTCGCCAATATCCCACGCAATGGGTGTGGATGCACCGCCGTTGGAAAACGACTCCCGAAAGCCTTGCTGCCTATCTCGAACAAAGGGCGGCTGAAAAGGCAAAACGCAACAAAAAGCAAAATGCATGAAAAAGATAGGAATTATTTCCGATACGCACGGTTGGCTGGATATTCCGGTGATGAACGCGCTGGACAAGTGCGACGAAATATGGCATGCCGGCGACATCGGTTCCGAAGAGGTGTACGATAAGTTGGCTGCAATGAAACCGTTGCGGGCTGTTTATGGCAATATGGACGGTGGTAATTTGCGTTATGTAATGTTGCGTCAGTTTGAGTTTTTTCATTGCGAGGAGGTGCCTGTGTTGCTTACACACATTGGTGGTTATCCGAATCGTTATGCTTTTGAAGCGCATCAAAAAATAGTGGCTTGTCGACCGAAATTGTTTGTTTGTGGACATTCACATATTCTTAAAGTGCAGTACGACAAACATTTAAATATGCTTTGTGTCAATCCGGGTGCAGCGGGAATGTCCGGTCAGCATTTGGTGCGCACGGTTATTCGGTTGGAAATTGACGGCGCAAACATACAAAATCTCGAAGTGGTGGAGTTCCCAAAAAGTTATTGATGATTGGTGTGAAAAAACGTTTAGCAACATATCTGTTTGTGCTGATAATGTGTCCCGCGTGGCTTTCCGCGCAGGATTTTATTGTCTTTGGGCAGGTGCTGAGTGCCGAAGACGGGCAGCCGATAGAAGCCGCAAACGTTTGGTTTAAAGGCACATCAATAGGAACGACTACCAACGAGGAAGGCTATTTTTTCTTTCGCAATGCCGAATATCATAAAAAGTTGTGCGTGTCGGTGTTGGGTTACAAAAAGCGCGAAATAACATTGCAGAAAAAAGATGAGGTGGTGCAAATAGCTTTGAAAGAGGAAGTGAACGTACTTAATGAATTGGTGGTATTACCTGGCGAAAATGAGGCATTGCCGATTTTAGAGAAGGTGCGACAAAACAAAGAACAAAACAATCCCGATAAAAAAACAGGTTTCGCCACTCATCGTACAGACGAACGTAAATTTTATCTCAACAATATTCGTTCCAAATACTTGCAGCGCAAACTATTTCGTGAGTTGGCAAAAAGTACGTTACAAAATGCCGACTCAACGTTTCAGCTTCCGGCGTTTTATTCGATGAAAAGTGAGAAAATAGCCTGTTTTTCGCCTGATTCTATAGATCGCACAACCATTGACCAACACGTGAAAACACTTGAAATAATGCCCGACGGACAATTAGAAACCTTTCTTAACAGCCAACTGCCGGAGATTAATTTTTACCGCAACATTATTCCTGTTTTGCAGCGCAATTTCATTAGTCCGATAGCTAATCAGGGGAACATCTATTACCAATATTATTTGATAGACAGCATTAAATCGGCTGATTCTACTACCGTTTATCACATTCGTTTTTATCCGAAAAATGATAAAGAATTGGCTTTCAAAGGTGAAATGTGGATAGACGGTACTTCGTGGGCGTTGACCAAAATAAAAGCTTCAATGCCATATACTGCCAACATCAACTTTTTGACGGCTTTGCAAGTAGAACAGACATTTGATAAGTTTTCGTCCGATGATTATTTTTATACCGACAAAAAAGCTCTTTTATGTTTTCAACTTGATAATATTTCGCAAGAAAAAAGTACACGCATTTCTGCTATCTTGTCGCAGCACGAAACTTTTTCAGATACATGGCTGTTAGAAGATTCCGTTCCAAAGAATTTTGTCGATGAAAACAAAGAAATTCAGCAGGAAGACCGATTTGTTTCAGCCATCGACAGTCTCAATCGGAGCAAATTGCAAAAAGTGGCTTATGGCTTGGTCGATTTTATGATGCATGGCTATGTACACGCATGGAAATTGGACATTGGTCCTATTGTGAATATGCTGAGGTACAATAAATTGGAAGGTTTTCGTCCTACGCTTACGTTGCGCACGGGCGAAAGTTTGATGAAACATTTTACCATAGGCGGCTATTTCGGTTATGGTTTTGGCGACAAGCGTTGGAAATACGGCGGTGAATTTAGGGCACGCTTTGGTGATAATCGTAATACTATCAGCCTGACTTATGATAATGATGTTTTACGTTACGGCTACGAAAGCTCACAGATGGTGAACGACAATATGGTGGGAAGTTCTGAAAATATTTTCACGACACTTTCGCGAGCTATGCTCTATACCAATTTGGCGGAACATCACATAGCTGAATTGAGTTATCGCTACGAACAAAAAGGCTTTCGATTGACAGCGGCAGTGAAGATGGAAGATGTTTTAAACAACGATTTAGTACCGTTTACGCGAGAAGAAAAGACTGTACCGTTTGTACGCACATTATCCGGAAAAATAGGGTTGCGGTTTTCATTCAAAGAGAATAGTTTGGACGGCTTTTTTCACCGATACTATTTGCGGACATCGCTGCCGGTGATTAGTTTTGTCGGTGAATACGGCGGTTTTTATGTGGGCGACCGAATGGAGCAGTACGGAAAACTCAACCTTTCAGTAAAGCAATCGGCGCCGCTCATGTTCGGTAAATTGAAATATGCGATAGAAGCCGGTTATCTGTTTGGCGATGTGCCTTTTAGCCTGCTCAACGTGATGCGTGGGTCGCGCGGATTGTGGTTTCCCGAAAACGATTTTAGTTTGCTGAATTCCATGGAATTTATGGCGGACGCATTTGTTTCAGGACATTTCCGCTATTGCACTAACGGCTGGATTTTTAATTACATTCCGGGCATAAAAAAGCTGAATTGGCGCGAAGAACTGATTTTTAAAATAGCTTGGGGTGATTTGCGCGATGGTCATTCCAATATTCTCGCTTTGCCGCAAGGTGTAAAATCGCTCTCTGTTCCGTATATGGAGTTCGGCTTCGGTATCAATAATATTTTCAAAGTTTTTTCTGTCGAATCCATTTGGCGTTTGACGCACCGCAAAGACCCCGATGCCATAAATTGGGGTATCCGTTTGTTGTTTAGTCTTGATTTTTAGCGTATATTTGTACTTGTTTTTTGAAAGTGTATGAAAATAAAAATAGACGAAAGTTCGGGATTTTGTTTCGGTGTGGTTAATGCCATAAAAAAGGCTGAACAGGAGTTGGAAACATCTTCACAACTGTTTTGCTTGGGCGACATTGTTCACAACGGGCAAGAAGTAAGACGTTTGGCATCGAAAGGGCTTAAAACCATCGAACATGCGCAATTGGAACTTCTTTTCGACGAAAAAATTCTCTTTCGTGCGCATGGCGAGCCGCCATCGACCTACGCACTTGCCGAACGTCATCGCCTGAAAGTGATTGACGCCACTTGTCCGGTAGTGTTGATGCTTCAAAAAAAGATAAAAAAAGCCTACCAAGAGAATGCGGGCGTACAGATAGTGATATACGGGAAAATAGGACACGCCGAAGTAAACGGTTTGGTGGGTCAAACTGACGGAACTGCCATTGTGATAGAAGGAGAGCAAGATTTGGATAAAATTGATTTTTCAAAAGATATTCTTCTGTTTTCACAAACCACAAAATCGGTGGACGGCTTTAATCGTTTGGTGGCTGCTCTGAATGCAGTAAAACCGCCTCAAACTACGTTCCGTTATTTTGATACTATTTGTCGTCAAGTGGCAAGTCGCATTCCAAATATTCGTGAGTTTGCCGCCAAATTTGATTTGGTTTTTTTTGTGAGTGGCACTAAAAGTTCCAACGGGCGAGTGCTTTTTCGAGAATGTAAACAAGTGAATCCCAACAGCTATTTTATTTCCGATTTGGACGAGATAGATTTTTCGTTACTCACAAATGTAAAAACGATAGGCATTTGCGGAGCTACCTCTACACCGAAATGGTTAATGGAGCAGGTGGCGGAAACGCTGGAAAGGTATGCGGCGGGAAAATAAATTGCCTTGTTGTCGATGACTTGAAAGATGTAGGTTTCACTACAATTTTTTTATGTATCTTTGCACCATCAAAAAGAGAAAAATATGGGTAAATTAATACGACCAAAAAATTATCAATCCCTTTTGGATTTGAAACAAACGGAATTGGGAATCAAAAAAATTAAGGATTTCTTTCAAATGAACCTTTCGTCCGAATTGCGCCTACGCCGCGTTACCGCACCTCTCTTTGTATTGCAGGGCACCGGTATCAACGATGATTTGAGCGGAGTGGAACGTTCGGTAAAATTTCCCATTAAGGACATGGGCGACGCTACTGCCGAAGTGGTACATTCGTTGGCTAAATGGAAACGTCTGATATTGGCAAAATATGAAATAGGCGAAGGTTTTGGTATTTATACCGATATGAATGCCATACGCGCTGACGAGGAGTTGGACAATTTGCATTCGCTCTATGTTGACCAGTGGGATTGGGAACTAACCATTACCGCTGCCGATAGAAATATCGATTTTCTGAAAGATATTGTTCGTCGCATTTATGCGGTTATTTTGCGAACGGAATATTTGGTGTACGAAATGTATCCGCAAATAAAACCTATATTGCCGACCGAAATTCATTTTATTCATGCCGAAGATTTGTTACAACTCTATCCGACATTGTCGCCGAAAGAACGCGAAGATAAAATTACCGAAAAATATGGTGCGGTGTTCATTATGGGAATTGGTGCGCAATTGAGTAATGGAGAAGCGCACGACTTACGTGCACCCGACTATGACGACTGGACGACACCAAGCGAAAACGGGCATAAAGGGCTTAACGGCGATATTTTGATTTGGAATTCGGTGTTGGAACGTTCGGTAGAACTTTCGTCAATGGGAATACGCGTAGACAAAGAAGCATTGTTGCATCAATTGGCACTTGTAGGCAAGGAAGACCGCAAAAAACTCTATTTCCACCAATGTTTGCTGAACGACGAATTGCCTCTATCTATCGGTGGCGGTATCGGTCAATCGCGCATCTGCATGTCGCTACTTCGCAAAGCGCATATTGGTGAAATACAAGCCAGCATTTGGGACCCGTCGATGGTGGCTGAAGCTAAAAAAATAGGCATTAATCTTATCTAAATAAGTTATGTTACACAAAATTTTATCTATTTCTGGACAATCGGGATTGTTCAAATTAATATCTCAGTCGAAAAATATGATTATCGTTGAGTCGCTTGTTGACGGCAAACGCAAACCTTCCTATTCTACCGATAAGGTAATTTCTTTAGGAGATGTCGCCATATTTACCGATGCGGGCGAAATACGCTTGGGAGATGTTTTCGACAAAATTAAAAAACAGGAAAACGGCAAAAAAATTACGGTTGATCCTAAATCGGATGCCGATACATTGCGCAACTATTTTGCTACTATTTTACCGAATTTCGATCGCGACAGAGTTTATCCGACAGACATAAAAAAAGTGATTGTTTGGTACAATTTGTTGATTGACAACAATTTGACGGATTTTCTCAAAAAAGAAGAAGAGAAAACTTCCGAAACGGAAGCCTGATAATTTGCAATGTTTGATTTTTAACTTACTAAAAGCCTCGTTTGCCAATAACGGGGCTTTATGGCTTAAACGCAATGAAAAAATATTTTTGGTATATAGGAGTGGGAGCGGTGCTGACGGTGTTGGCGTTGTGGTGCTATAACCGTTGGGATATATGGTTTTACAACTTGCCTGAACCTGCCTATACGGCAGTTCAAGTGCCGTCGCGTATTGTGCTGACGTTTGGCTCTTGCGGCGAAAACACGCGTGCAGTGAGTTGGCAATGTGGCGATACAGTAGCTGCTTCGGAATGTTTGTACACCAAAATTTCGAGTGGCGACACTTTGCGTGTCGAAGCTGAAGGGAAACTATTTGTTGCCGCAGGCGGACGATGTGTATTGTATCATGCGGAGTTAGATAGTTTGGAGCGCGGAGCAACTTATTCCTATTGTGTGAATACAGCCGGATTGAGTTCCGATTGGCAGCAATTTGATTTGAATGCCAATTCCGACAGTCTGTTTTCGTTTGTTTATGTGGGCGATGTGCAGGACAAAGCAGACGGTTTTTCGCGACAACTTTTGCCCGAAATTGCCGAGCGTTTCCCGACCGATTTTTGGATTTTTGCAGGCGATTTGATAGAACGTCCGCACGACCAATATTGGAATGAATTTTTTGTCGCTACGCAACCGTTTCGTATGTCGGTGCCGATAACTTCTTGTACCGGCAATCATGATTATTTGAAAGGCATTGAGCGACGTTTGGAGGAGCGTTTTATCTATACTTTTCCTTATTTTTTAGCAGAACAGCACGATAATATGGCTGTTTATGCAATGCGTTATGGTGATGCGGCTTTCATTTATTTGGATACCAATCGCGATTTTTGGCACCTTTATTCGCAGCGGCAGTGGTTAGAACAAGCTTTGAAAGAAACTCAAATGGCTAAATGGCGTATTGTTGTTATGCATCACCCTGTTTTTTCTATTCGCCACAAAAATAATAATCTGCTCATCCGTAAAGCTTTCCAATCGTTGTTTGCCAAATACAAAGTGGATTTGTTGCTGGCGGGACACGAACATGCGTATGCAAGAAAAACAACTCGTGCGAAAGACGGCTTGCAAACCACCCCCGTTTATGTAATTAGTCAATGTTCGCCCAAAGATTATAGAATAAATTTGCAATCGGGATATGACCGATACGGATTGGGAAATCGTTTTTATCAAATAGTTACCATTGCCAATGATACGTTGCAATTTTTGACGTTTACCGAAAAACATGAGTTGTACGACGAATTGTTATTGATAAAATCGTCCGATGGTAGTGTGCTTTTTGAAGATAAAGGTATCGGCATGTTGGAAATTTTAAATATCAACCTCGACCGCATTGCCATTGATGGAGAAAAACGAGCAAAATACGAACAAATTATACAACAACGTCTCAATCAATAACGTTTCTACAAAAACGAATCGTTTTTAAATTCTTAATTTATAATGCCTTATCAACTGACCGATTTTTTACCGACTACTAAAAAAGAGATTAAACTTCGTGGTTGGGACGATGTGGATGTAGTGCTCTTTTCGGGCGATGCTTATGTCGATCATCCGTCGTTTGGTGCGTCGGTCATCGGACGAGTAATGGAGGCTGAGGGGCTGCGCGTGGCTATTGTTCCGCAACCCGATTGGCATGGCGATTTTCGTGATTTTAAAAAATTCGGTCGTCCGCGACTGTTTTTTGCCATTTCTGCCGGCTGTATGGATTCGATGGTAAATCATTACACAGCCAACAAACGTTTGCGTTCCAACGATGCCTATTCACCCAACGGACAAGCCGGATTGCGTCCCGATAATGCGACAATTGTCTATTCTAAAATTCTTAAAAATCTCTATCCCGATGTGCCTTTGGTTATCGGTGGCATTGAGGCGAGTTTGCGGCGGTTTTCGCATTACGATTATTGGGCTGATAGCGTGCATAAATCAATTTTAGTGGACACGCAAGCCGATTTGTTGGTTTATGGCATGGGCGAGCAACCTATACGCGCTTTGGTGCGTGCTTTGCAGAATGGAAAATCGTTAACTGATTGTCGCAATATTCCACAAATAGCCTATTTGTCGGCGACACAACCGAAGTGTGACGACCAAGTTTTGCTGGCTTCGCATACGGTGTGCGCTCGCGACAAGCGTCAAATGGCGATAACTTTTCGCACCATAGAGGAGGAAACAAATAAGTTAAATCAAAAATATTTGGTACAGCCTGTTGATAATCGGTTTGTGGTTGTAAATCCTTCTTTCCCGCCGATGACTACCGAAGGATTGGATGCTGTGTACGATTTGCCGTTTACGCGGTTGCCGCACCCGAAATATAAAGGTAAAACTATTCCGGCATTCGACATGATACGTTTTTCGGTGAATACGCACCGTGGTTGTTTTGGTGGCTGTGCTTTTTGCTCCATTTCCATGCATCAAGGCAAATTTGTCGTTTCGCGAAGTGCTGAGTCGGTGCTGAAAGAAGTTCAGAAAATAGCCGAAATGCCTGATTTCAAGGGATATTTGAGCGATTTAGGAGGATCTTCGGCTAATATGTATCAAATGCGCGGTCGCGATTTGGAGCTTTGCGCCAAATGCAAACGTCCATCGTGTATTTTTCCGCAAGTGTGCAAAAATATGAATACAGACCATCGTCCGTTGCTCGATTTGTACCGTCGGGTAGATGCGTTGCCGTGCGTGAAGAAAAGTTTTATCGGTAGCGGCATACGTTATGATTTGCTATTGCACCGTACCGGCGATGAAGCAGTGGACAAAGCCAACAGAGAATATACGCGTGAATTGATTACGAAACATGTGTCGGGGCGGCTCAAAGTGGCACCCGAACATACGTCGGATGCGGTGTTGGCGGTGATGAGAAAACCGAGTTTTTCACTTTTCAGAGAGTTTAAGCGTATTTTCGACAAAATAAATGCTGATGAACATCTAAATCAACAGTTAATTCCTTATTTCATTTCGAGCCATCCCGGATGCGAATTGCAGGATATGGCTGAATTGGCTGTAGAAACGAAAAACCTTAATTTTCAGTTGGAGCAGGTGCAAGATTTTACGCCGACACCGATGACATTGGCTACAGAAATGTACCACACAGGTTTAAATCCTTATACGTTGAAACCAATTTTTGTAGCGCGTAAACAATCGGAAAAGCTGGCGCAGCGTCAATTCTTTTTTTGGTATAAGCCCGAAACGCGGACACAAATAAAACGCGAACTGCAACGTATGGGGCGTACTGATTTGATTGACAAGTTGTTCGGTAAAACACAAAAGAGATAAAAATAAGGCTCTACAAAATTTGCTGCGTGTTTTAATATGTGGTGTATTGAAACCACCGCTATTTTTTGTATCTTTGTAGTTTCAAATTTATAAACAAAAAACCTGTAATTAATTTTTTCTATGAAAGTTGAAACTCGGCAACTTTGGCTTAAAACAGCTTGTAATATGCTGATTTCTACTTTTTTGTTTGGAGTTCTGTTTGCCGTACTTTATATTGTCGAATTGCTGGTGCCGTCGCTGCAAGGTGTGTTGTTGAAATTTTCGGATACGGCTTTTTGTATCGGCATTCCGGCGAGCATTATTGGCGTAGGATATGTTTTGTCAATTCGTAATCCGGCTAATTACACAGGTTTTTTCATGGGTATTTTAATGTCGGTGTTGCTGGGTGTACAAATGTTTTTACTTGGCGATTATACATCTACTTTTTTGTACATTTGTGTATTTGCGCCATTTCAAATAATGTCTATTCGTGCTTGGACTAAAACATCGAAAACTAACGCTGAAGCTACAGAATCGCTTCGCCCTAAATTTTTGGAAACGAAGCAAATGCTTGTGTCGCTTTTTGTTTTTGCAGCGTTGATGGCGGTTGTTTATTTGTTGGAAACTTTTGTTTTTGGCAATGAAAATGTTCTTTCAAAAGTGTTGCGCGGTGCATTGCTCGCTTCGGTCATTTTGGCGAACTTTTGGCTCATTTATAAAAAAATCGATTCGTGGATTTATTGGACAATTTATAGCATAGTTGGCATTGTTATTTTTACCATTAACGGCAATATATTTAATGTTGTATTGTTCTTTTTCTTTTTGATTATCAACGGAATGGCTGGCATTTCTTGGATAAAAATGTCAAAAATAAAGGAGTGATACAAAAGAAATAATTTATTGAATTATTATGAAAACTTCATGGAAACCCGGAACAGTAATTTATCCGCTACCTGCCATATTGGTGTCGTGTGGAGCCGATGAAACCGAATACAATATGATGACGGCAAGTTGGGTGGGCACTATTTGTTCTGACCCGCCAATGTGTTACGTGTCATTACGACCGGAACGCCATTCATACGAAATTATTAAGCGAACCGGCGAATTTGTGCTCAATCTCACTAATGAAGAGATGGCTTTTGCCACCGATTGGTGCGGTGTTCGTAGCGGAAAGGATTGTAATAAATTTGTTGAGATGAAACTCACGCCCCGTCGCGGCGAAAAAGTGGTTGCTCCCATTATTGTAGAATCGCCACTTTCAATCGAGTGTCAGGTAACAGATATTCAATCACTTGGTAGTCACGATATGTTCATTGCCAAAGTAGTAAACGTGCAGGCTGACAATCGTTATATCAACGAAAAGACGGGAGCATTCGATTTGCAAAAAGCCAAACTGATAGCCTATTCGCATGGACATTATTACAAACTGGGCGAAGTAATTGGCAAATTCGGCTGGAGCGTGCGTAAGAAAAAAAGATAAAGTACACGAAATAAATAATCTAATTAATTTTAAAAAACAATGAAAACAGACCATCTGATTTTCGACCTTATTGAAAAAGAGCGTCAACGCCAATTAAAAGGCATTGAACTCATTGCATCTGAAAATTTTGTAAGCGACCAAGTGTTGCGCGCCATGGGTTCGGTAATGACCAACAAGTACGCCGAAGGCTATCCGGGTAAGCGCTACTACGGCGGTTGCGAAATAGTTGACCAAAGTGAACAAATCGCCATTGACCGCCTGAAAGAGCTTTTTGGAGCAGTGTGGGCGAATGTACAACCGCATTCCGGCGCGCAGGCAAATATGGCGGTATTTATCGCTTGTCTCGACTATGGTGATAAGTTTTTGGGCTTAAACTTGTCACATGGCGGACATCTATCGCACGGTTCGCCCGTCAATTTTTCGGGAATGAACTTTACCGCACTCGAATATAATGTAAAAGAAGAAGACGGTCGTGTGGATTACGACCAATTGGAGCAAGTGGCTTTGCGTGAACATCCGAAATTGATTGTTGCCGGAGCATCGGCTTACAGTCGCGAATGGGATTATGCTCGCATCCGCAAAGTTGCCGACCAAATCGGTGCTATTTTTATGGTGGATATGGCGCATCCGGCGGGACTGATTGCTGCAGGATTGCTCGATAATCCGGTAAAATATGCTCATATTGTTACTTCTACAACGCACAAAACTTTGCGTGGTCCGCGTGGCGGCGTTATTATGATGGGTGAAGATTTCCCTAATCCGTGGGGCAAAACTACTCCAAAAGGTGAAGTAAAAATGATGTCGGCATTGTTAGATTCGGCTGTTTTCCCCGGAATACAGGGTGGCCCGCTCGAACATGTGATTGCGGCTAAGGCGGTAGCTTTTGGCGAAGCATTGCAACCCGAATTTAAAGAGTACCAAAAACAAGTGAAACTGAATGCGGCTACTATGGCTGACGCTTTTATGGCGAAAGGCTACAAAGTTGTTTCCGATGGCACGGATAACCATTCCATGCTGGTCGATTTGCGCACCAAATTTCCCGAATTGACCGGAAAATTGGCTGAAAGTGCTTTAGTAGCTGCCGATATTACCACCAATAAAAATATGGTACCGTTCGATAGCCGTTCGCCGTTCCAGACATCGGGTTTGCGTTTTGGTACGCCCGCCATTACTACGCGCGGTTTGAAAGAGGATATGATGCCTGTGATAGTGGATTTGATTGACTGTGTGCTGGAAAATCCTGAAAACGAAGCGGTTATTTCCACCGTACGCAAAGAAGTGAATGCTTTAATGGCTAACTATTCTTTGTTTGCGTGGTAAAAAATAGTATATTTGCACTAACAAAACGAAACAAAATATCGAAAAATAAAAATGCAGGCTGTTAATAGTACTGCCTGTATACAAACATAAAAATAAAACATAGCATTAACTATCGTTTCACGTTCACTGAAAAGCCCAGGAAACTTATTTAGGAATAAAAGAAACGAAACGATTTGTAAGGCAATTTTTTAGGAATTGTCTTTGCAGTCCTTATGATAGAAATGCTCACGCCAGTAGGCGTGGGTTTTCTTGAGGACTGCAAAGGCTCCATTCCTGGGCTGCCTTAGTGAATGTGCAAGAGGCTCACGCCTATTTTATGCACGTTTACGTGATTGATAGTGGTGCGCTAACTATCAATCGTTATGGCTAATAAAAATCTGTCGCGAGCCAAAAACGCGAAAAACGACGAGTTCTACACACAATTTGCCGATATAGAGAAAGAGTTAAACGCTTATCTCGATTACGATGCTGATACATTTCGCGGCAAAACCGTTCTACTGCCGTGCGATGACCCAGAATGGAGCAATTTTACCCGATTTTTTGCGCAAAAATTTGAAATTTTGGGTTTGAAAAAACTCATTTCCACGTCGTTTGCTATCAAAAGTAAAACTTACAAAACCAAATGGCAACCCACTCCGTTTGAAACTGAAAATCCTAATTACAACGCCGATAAAAGCAAAACTCACGGAAAAATTTTTACACTTATTCACGATTCTAACCGCAACGGCAAAATTGATATTGAAGATTTGCGATGGAACTATTTAGAGGGCAACGGCGATTTTCGCAGCGACGAAATAAAACGTTTGCGTGATGGAGCCGATATTATTGTAACTAATCCGCCGTTTTCATTGTTTCGTGAATTTTTGGCGTGGATTGTGGAAGCCGATAAACAATTTGTAATTATCGGAAATATGAATGCAATTACTTACAAAGAAGTTTTTCCGTTAATCAAAGAAAATAAAATTTGGCTTGGTGTTTCGAGTGGCGCGAAAGAGTATTTAAAGCCCGACGGCGGTTTTCAAAAAATGGGGAATACTTGTTGGTTTACTAACTTAGAACATGGTCGTCGTCATCGACCTTTGCAACTAATGACTATGGCGGAAAACATTAAATTCAGCAAACATAAAGAGATACGCGGAAAAGAATATCAAAAGTACGATAATTACGATGCCATAGAAGTGCCGTTTACCGATGCTATTCCAAGTGATTACGAAGGTGTGATGGGTGTTCCTATTTCTTTTTTAGATAAATATTGTCCCGAACAATTTGAGATAATGGGAATGTGTGAAAATGAAGACTTGTATCAACTTAAAACAAAAATTTATGAATCAGCAGAATGTAAACAAGCCTATTTTGATAAATTCGGAAAAAAAGGAACTTATGATTTAAACGCAAGTGGCGTTCTTATTAAAAATGATTTGTATGAAAAAGTATTTCAACGCATTTTAATTCGTAAAAAACAATAATATAGAAAATTGTAAAAATCAAAAATATTATGAAAACCACACTACGTACCGACATTACAGTTGCACAAATTTGCGACGGCTTTGTTTATAACGAACTCGAAGGCAAAGGATTATTTGGACTTTCGGGCATGCTCACCATTCAGCCCGAATATCAGCGCAACTACATCTACGCCGACGGCAAAAAAGATGTTGCTGTCATTGAATCCATTCTCAAAGGCTATCCGTTGGGACTGATTTATTTCAATGTGGTAGAGACGCAGAACGCCGCTTCACAAGTAGAAAGACGTTTTGAAGTGTTGGACGGTCAGCAGCGCATCACAAGTTTTGGGCGTTACGTTACCAATAAATTTGCCATAAAAGACGAAAACGGTATGGAACAATATTTTGACGGTTTGCCTGTCGATAAACAGCAAAAAATTCTCGAAACTTCTCTCTTAATTTATGAGTGCGAAGGCACGGAAAGCGATATTAAGGAGTGGTTCAAAACTATTAATATTGCGGGCATACCACTCAATCGTCAGGAGATAAACAATGCCGTTTATTGTGGCGAATTTGTAACGCTTGCCAAAGCCGAATTTAGCAACACGGGCAATTCAAACGTTATGAAATGGAATGCTTATATTAATGGTAATGTAAATCGGCAGGAAATTCTTGAACGTGCTCTCGAATGGATAAGTGCTACAAAGGGAGAAACGGTTGAAAGCTATATGAGTCGCCATCGCCACGATACTAATATTACGGAATTGAAAACTTATTTCAACACTGTAATTGACTGGATTGATGGCGTATTTATTGATGTAAAAAAAGAAATGCGCGGGCTGGAATGGGGACGACTTTATGAAACTTATCACACAAAAGCCTACAATCCAAAAACTGTGAACGAACAAGTACAGAAACTTTATTCCGACCCTTACGTGGTGTGCAAAAAAGGAATTTTTGAGTATGTGCTTGGCGGTTGTGTCGATAGTAAATTGCTCGAAGTGCGTATATTTGACGACGCCACGAAAAAAACCGTTTACAATCAGCAAACTGAAAAAGCAAAGGCAAACGGAATATCTAACTGTCCGCTGTGTGCCATTGGACACGAGAACAATCGCACTAAAATTTGGGAATTTAAACAAATGGATGCCGACCATGTTTCCGCATGGAGCAAAGGCGGTGCAACAAGTATTGAAAATTGTCAAATGTTGTGTTCTACCCACAATCGGGCGAAAGGGAACAGATAAAGGAAATTGTTTTTAGATGCCTTTGCCTTTGAAAATTACTTCAAGGCTGTAGATAATGATTTTCAAATCATTGAGCAAAGTCATATTGTCCATGTAAATGATGTCGTAGTTGAGGCGTTCTATCATTTTATCGATGGAATCGGAGTAACCGACCTTTATCGGTCCCCATGAGAGTAGTCCGGGTTGTATTTTGTAGAGCAGGCAATAGTAAGGTGCGCGTTCCATGATTTGACGAATAAAATAAAGTCTTTCGGGGCGTGGTCCTACAATAGACATTTCACCTTTCAAAATATTCCAAAATTGTGGAATTTCGTCAATTCGGTATTTCCGCAAAAAACGTCCGAAAGGCGTTATTCTTTCATCGTCGGGCGACGATAGCAACGGCACGTTTCTTTCAGCATCTTCGTACATTGTGCGCAATTTTAAAACGTTAAACGGGCGTCCGTTTTTCCCAATGCGTTCCTGACGGTAGAAAACATCGCCTTTGGAATCTTTCTTTATTCGCACGGCTATGTAAGCGAGGAAAGGTAGAAACAAAATAAGTGCAATAATACTGCAAAAAATATCAAATACGCGTTTAAATGATTGTTGCCATGCCGGCATCGATACTTCCGAAATGGTTACAAATGGCGAGGCATCAATATCTTTTATTCGGATTTTTCCGGTCAAAATTTCAAATTGTGACGGTGGAAACTGTATAGTAACGTTGTAGATTATCAAGTCGTTGATTAGTTTAAAAAGCTCATCATCAGATACTTTGTCAATAGCGATGATAACGTTGTGTATGTTGTAGTTCTTAATAATGTTGCCTACTTGTGCAATGTCGCCCAAAATGGGACCTTCGCATTGCGATGTTGAATGTCCCAAAGTAACGTAGCCGACTATGGAGTTGCCGTATTTGCGTATTTTTTTGTTAAATTCCATAGTGGTTTTTTGTGCCAATGTGCCGGTGCCGATAATCAGCGTATAACTTTTGATAAGTCCTTTTTTAATGCGATTGTAGTACTGCTGAGTGAGGTAAAATCGTCCGATGTAAGTAAAAACAAATTGGAACGTCAGTAGTACGAGGAACGATTTGTAGTAGAATGTGTAAGAAACTACCACGTCATCTATAAGCAAAACAAAATAGGTGATGAGTGTGATGAAAAAGGCGGAAATAAAAGTAGTCAAAAACTCCGTTACTCGCGAAAAACTTCTGTTAGCATTGTAAAATCCGCTTAAATAGTGGATAAAAATGGCTAAAAACGGATAAAAAGTAGCCGAAAGCCAAAGATTGTAAGACGGGACAAAAAACGGCACGTCGGTGGCGAAACGTAAATCGTTGAACGTGCGGCGGAAAATGAAAAAGCATATCCACACTAACATGGCGGATAAAAAATCCATTGCTAAATATTTCAGTTTCTGGTTTTTCATTGCTTCTGTTTCACTTCCTAATAATAGTAATTTGTCCGTTCACCTCCAATTTTATAATGCTCGATGCGGTAGCTTTTATTTTTTCGTTCTGTCGGTAGTCAACAATATAATCAACGTTATTTTTGATATTTTCGTCTATTTCACTGAAACTTTTTGGCGCTGTTGTGTTGCTGATATTCGCCGAAGTGGAAACAATCGGCTTGCGAAACTGTTCACACAGGCGTTTTGAGAACGTTTCGCGAGTGATGCGTATGCCTATCGAACCGTCTTCGGCTACAAGGTTTTCCGCTAAGTTTTTTGCGCCCGAGTAGATGATAGTAAGCGGTTTTTCGCTCAAATCAATCAAATCCCACGCTATATCAGGTACTTCGCGCACGTAGCCTTGCAGTTTGGCACTACTGTCTATCAGCACCAGCATTGCTTTTGAGTTGGTGCGTTGCTTAATGTCGTAAATGCGTTGCACAGCCGTTGCGTTGGTGGCATCGCAACCAAGTCCCCAAATAGTGTCGGTAGGATAAAGTATAACACCGCCTTGACGCAACACTTCCACCGCTTTTTTCAATGTTTCGTTCATAACATAGAAATCTGTTCTACAAAAGTACATCTTTTTTGTCGAAATCGGATAGAAATCTCTATTTTTCAGAGATAAAACATACAGTGTTGTAAGCTTATAGACGCAGAAAAACAGATTTACGGGAAAAACGACAATTTTCTCCGAAAATTTTCCTAACTTTACAAGTTAAAATGCACAAGCGATTTTTGGGAAACATGACACTACAAATAGCCTCGTTATCGCTATTTTTTACAGCAAAAAATGAAAATAAAAATAAAATATATAGATAAATGGAAACTCAATGGATTTTTAGTCCCATTGATGCCCAACAAGAAGTTTTACAACAGCAAATCGCCACAGAGTTAGGCGTTAGCCCTGTTATTGCTAAAATTCTTGTCCAAAGGGGCATCACAACATTTGAGGAAGCCCGCTTGTTTTTTCGTCCCGATTTGTCGCAATTGCACGACCCTTTTCTAATGAAAGATATGGATAAGGCAGTTGATAGGCTGAATTTGGCCTTGGCGAAAAAGGAAGGCATCCTAATTTACGGTGATTATGATGTGGACGGCACTACAGCCGTTGCGTTGGTTTACACTCTGCTTCAACGGTACACATCTAACATCGATTTTTACATTCCCGACCGCTATACCGAAGGATATGGCATTTCTTACCAAGGAATTGATTACGCTAAAAGTAACGGCTATTCATTGATTATTGCTTTGGATTGCGGCATAAAGGCGATAGAAAAGGTCGATTATGCCAAAAAACTCGGCATTGATTTTATTATTTGCGACCATCACACGCCCGACGACGAATTGCCGCAAGCTGTGGCTGTTTTGGACAGCAAGCGGAGCGATTGCACCTATCCTTACGAACATTTGTCGGGTTGCGGTGTCGGATTTAAATTGATGCAAGCTTTTGCACAAAACAATAACATTGATTTTTCAAGACTTAAGCCGTTATTGGATTTGGTGGTAGTCAGCATTGCTTCCGATATAGTGCCGATAACAGGCGAAAATAGGGTGTTGGCTTATTTTGGATTAAAGCAGTTGAACGAAAATCCGCGTTTAGGTCTGAAAAGCATTATTAACTTGTGTGGATTGGCTAATAAAGATATAACAATCAGTGATATAGTGTTTAAAATAGGTCCGCGTATCAATGCTTCGGGACGTATACAGTCCGCCCGCGAAGTGGTGGAATTGTTGGTGTCTCGCGATGCCGATTTCGCTCGCGAAAAGAGTGATTGCATTAACAACTACAATGATGAGCGGCGCAATATTGACAAACAAACCACGGAAGAAGCAAAACTTTTGTTAGGTGAAATCGCTCAAGAACAGGCTTCTATTGTTATTTATAACCCCGAATGGCACAAAGGCATTGTTGGTATAGTGGCATCGCGTTTGGCTGAGGAGTATTACCGTCCGACTGTTGTGCTGACGTTGGCTAATGGTTTTGTGAGCGGTTCGGCGCGTTCGGTAACGGGTTTCGATATTTACAAAGCAATTGATAGTTGTCGCGATTTGTTGGAAAACTTCGGCGGACACATCTATGCGGCGGGATTGACGCTGAAAGAATCAAATTTGGAAGAATTTAAAAAGCGGTTCGAGGCGTATGTGCAGGAAAATATTTTGCCGGAACAAAAAACTCCGCAAATAGAGATAGATTCTGAAATTACGTTTAAAGAGATTACGCCCAAATTTTTCCGTATTTTGAGGCAATGCGGTCCTTTTGGCCCCGGTAATATGAAACCTGTTTTTTGCACGCGGCGCGTGTTCGACTATGAAGGTAATAGCCGTTTAGTTGGTCGAGACCAAGAGCATTTGAAGTTGGAAATGGTCGATTCCAGTTGCGAAAATGTGATGAACGGCATTGCTTTTCGCATGAAGGATTACAATGATGATTTAAAAGCGTTCAATCCGCTGGATATTTGTTACACCATAGAGGAAAATGTGTTTAACGGTAACACTTCCATGCAGTTGCAAATTCGCGACATAAAATTATCTCAAACCAAATAGTGAACGCTTGATGGCAATCCGTTCAAAATACATGGTAATTGGTTGGTTGCTTTTGATAAGCGGCTTTTTGTCGTTAGCGGCTGAAAACTATGTTTTTTTTGATGAGAACGAATATGAACTCTCTTTTACCGCTTCAAAGGAGTTTGAACTTGAGGGCGAAACGGGCGATTTGTTTTTCGATGCCAAATGTTCGGCATGGAGTTTTGGACGTCTAAAGGTAGAGGCGCAAGCGAATGGCGAATGGAAAACGGTAACAAGTGTAGCAGTAACAGAAGATTATAAAAATTATGGTCCCTTTAGGCTGAACAAAGCAACGACTAAACTGCGTTTCTACACAGAATCAGGGGCTACATTTTTCAAAAATTTCAAAAACATTGCGGTTACCGAAGCTCACTACATAGAGGTTCGCGATACATTGCCCGTTTTTTCTGAAAAAGAACGTCGGTTTGAGCAGTCTATCACCGTTCATTATGCGCATATTGTCAGACCGATTTCGGTAACGAGCAAGCACCCCGATTTTATGATTTTACAGCCTACCGAAACCGTTGGCAGTAGTGATGAACGTGACTCTTGCATTGTTTGTGTGCTGTTTCTACCTTCCGGAAACGTGTCGGAAGGAGTGATTGAAGTTACCGATGGGCGCGATACGTTGCTTATTTCTGTAACGGGCGTAGTGAACGACACGACTTATCAATTCATCTATTGGAATCAGAATTTTAATGCGCTTCATGTGGGCGATGTAGTGCCGCTTACGGCAATTGCATCGTCGCGCTTGCCTATTGAATATAACTTGGACGATACCGAAACGGTCGAAGTAAGAGATGGATGTTTGGTGGCGAAAAAAGAAGGGTTGGCAGTGTTGTCGGCAGAACAATCCGGCAATAGTCGCTATAAGCCTGCAGCGGGTATTTCGGCGTATGTTTCCGTGTCGTTGGTGGGTTTGTCGGCTACGACAGCCGATAATATGGTTTTATTCCCCAATCCGACTAATCACTATTTTGAAGTACGTTCGGATAAAGCAATTTCGGAAATTGCTGTAATCGATTTTAGCGGTCGGCAGTTGATGGCTGTCGATGGTGGCGGTGCTAAACATGTAACGGTATTTGTCAGTCATTTGACGGCGGGTGTATATATGGTAGCCGTAAAGGGCAACGATTTCTATTGGTTGCGAAAACTTATTGTTTATTGATTTTTTTAATTGTTTAATTTTTAATAAAGAATTGTTTATGAGTATTTTATCCCCTGATTATATATTTGAAACCAGTTGGGAAGTTTGTAACAAAGTAGGCGGTATTTATGCTGTTTTATCTACGCGGGCACGTACGTTGCAATCGGTATTTCCCGATAAATTGTTTTTCATTGGACCCGATATTTGGGAAGATTCCGTGTCGCAAGATTTTATTCCTACCGATGATTTTGCCGAATGGGTAGCTTATGCAAAAACGCACGAAAATTTGTCGGTGAAGGTGGGACGTTGGGATGTTTGTGGTAAACCATTTGTTATTTTAGTCGATTTTATGCCGTTTTTTGCTCAAAAAAATCAAATTTACGGCGATTTTTGGAAACTTTACGGCGTGGAATCGCTTCAAGCTTACGGTGATTACGATGAATCGTCTATGTTCGGCTATGCTACGGGTGCGGTTATTAAAAGTTTCTACGATTTTTACCATTTGGAAAACAAGAAAGTGGTAGCGCATTTCAATGAGTGGATGTCGGCGTTTGGACTGTTCTATCTTAAGCAAAATTTGCCTCAAGTGGCGACTTTGTTTACTACTCATGCCACGTCTATTGGTCGTTCTATTGCGGGCAACAACAAGCCGCTCTACGATTATTTGACGGCTTACAATGGCGACCAAATGGCGCGTGAGTTGAATATGATTTCCAAACATTCGGTGGAAAAAACGGCGGCGCATTTGTGCGATGCGTTTACTACGGTGAGCGATATTACTAATAAAGAATGTGTACAACTGCTTGAAAAAGAAGTTGATGTGGTTACCCCAAATGGTTTTGAACCCGATTTTGTTCCGCAAGGCAAAGCTCTGAAAGAATCTCAAAAGAAAGCGCGTGAATGTTTAACGCATGTTGCCGAAAATCTATTGAGTTACAAATTGAGCAAAAATCCTATGTTTATAGGCATTTCCGGACGTTACGAGTTTAAGAACAAGGGAATAGATGTGTTTATCGAAGCCATGAAACAGGTAAACGATTTACCCATAAAAAGGGAAATTGTAGCTTTCATAATGGTACCGGCGTGGTCGGACGGCAAGCGTGGCGATTTAGCTTATAAAATGGGTCATCATTTGGATTTGACCATTTCAGATCCGTTTTACACACACCATTTAGTTGAAATTGAACAGGACAGAGTGATGCAAATGATTTATGCTCTTAACTATACCAATCAGCAGTCGCAAGCGGTGAAAATTATTTTTGTACCGAGCTATCTGAATGGCAATGACGGTATTTTTAATATGGATTATTATGATTTGCTTGTCGGATTCGATTTGACAATTTTCCCTTCGTATTACGAACCTTGGGGCTATACGCCATTGGAAAGTGCAGCGTTCGGTATTCCTACTATCACTACCGATTTGGCAGGTTTTGGTCAGTGGGTTTCGGCGCGTCCGCAATCGGTTGATAAAGGTGTGGGTGTTGTGCATCGCACGGACAGCAATTACATGGAAGTGGTGGCTGATATTCGCGATATGGTGGCTGAATTTAACAAAAAATCGGCGACAGAACATGCAAAAATACGCCAAAAAGCATCCGCCATTGCATCAAAAGCGTTGTGGAAACAGTTTATCAAATACTATTACAAAGCTTATGATATCGCCTTGCGAAAAGTGGAAAAGAAATAAAAGAATCCATAGTGCATTTAGATTATAAGTGATTTAATTTTTAAATCTTAAAATTATAATGGCTATGCCCGAACAGCAAAATATAGAATATAAAAGTGCTTGGCACGATGATTACCTGAAATGGGTTTGTGGTTTTGCAAATGCACAAGGTGGCACTATATTTATCGGAAAAGATGATGACGGAAAAATTGTTGGTGTTCCTGATGCAAAAAAGTTATTGGAGGATATCCCGAATAAAGTGCGTGATATTTTGGGAATATTAGTTGATGTAAATTTACACAAAACAGATCAGGGCGATTACTTGGAAATAGTTGTTGAGCCTTATCCCAATGCCATAAGTTACAAAGGACAATATCACTACCGAAGCGGAAGCACTAAACAAGAACTGAAAGGTGTAGCTTTGGACAAATTTTTGCTACAGAAGCGAGGAAAACACTGGGATGGAGTTCTAATTCCACATGTTTCGGTATCTGATTTAAAACAAGAAACGTTTGAGTTTTTTAAAAAACAAGGCGCAAAAAGTAAACGTCTTGATGAAATTAGTTTAAATGACACCAACGAACAACTTTTAGAAAACTTGAAGTTAAAAGACGGAAAATATCTGAAAAGAGCTGCTATTTTACTGTTTTACACCAAACCGGAAAAATTTGTGACAGGTGCTTACATAAAAATAGGTTTCTTTGAAAACGATGCAGACCTGATTTTTCAGGACGAAGTTCACGGAAATTTGTTTGAGCAAATTGAAAAAACACTCGACCTGCTTTTTACAAAATATATTAAGGCAATTATCAGTTACGAAAACGGAATTAACCGTGTTGAAACCTATGAATATCCGAAAGATGCTATTCGTGAAGCATTGTTGAATGCAATTGCTCATAAAGATTATTCAGGAGGTGTTCCTATTCAAATTAGCGTCTATAAAGACAAAATCATGATTTGGAATGAAGGGACTTTGCCAGAGGATTGGACAATAGAGACATTATTAGACAAGCACTCTTCAAAACCTTACAACCCTGACATTGCTAACGCTCTTTTCCGTAGTGGCTACATTGAATCTTGGGGACGAGGTATTACAAAAATGATAAGCTTGTGTAAAGAAGCGGGACTACCGGAACCAAATTTTTACTACAAAACATCGGGTATTTGGGCTGTTTTTCAAAAGGACATCTTTAATGAAGACCACTTACAAACTCTTGGATTAAATAATAGACAAGTAAAAGCAGTATTGTACGCGAAAGAGAAAGGAAAAATTACGAATAGCGAATATCAAAAAATTAATGATTGTTCACGCAATACAGCAAGTAATGATTTAGCAGAATTAGTTGTAAAAGAGATTCTTAAACCAAGCGGACAAAAGGGTGCAGGGGCTTTTTATACGATAAAATGAATTGCACAATTATTGCACAAATTGCACAACAATAGATGTCGGCAATTATCAATGAACAATGTGCAATTAATGTTTAGTCAACTGAATATCAGGGGGAGTGTTGTGAAAACAGAGCATGCTCTATTTCTTTTCATTAATGGTTCATAATTGGTTCTTTGATAGGAAAAGATAACGCCATAATAACGCTAACGTTATTTGCAAATCACATTGTTAATGTTGTGTAACAAAGCCAAGTTTGAAAAATTGGTTTAAAATTTTCCCAACACTTCAAAAAACAAAATAAGCAACAAGCGAACGGAATAGCACCAAACCCCGTTAGTGAAAATTTATAAATGCACTACGAATTAAAATATTGTATATTTATTTTAGCATAATACAACTGGCGGTACGTCCTGAAAGGGTGCCGAGTCGTCGTGCCGAGAAAAAACGGTCGGAATGCGCGTAGGTACAGATACCTGAAACATAGATGTTTTTATCGGCGACACCTATTTGCTTCAATTGCCAGCGATTAGCCTCCCATAAGTCAAGATAAAGACGGTTGTCGGAGAGTTTAAAAAGAGTTGCGACAGGAAAATCGGCAGCTTTGAAATTGTCGTAAAGTTCTTGCCCTACAGAATAGTTGGCTACCGAAATACTTGGTCCTATACTGACAATCAGTTCGCTTATATTTGTTCCGTACTGTTCGTGCATCAGTAGGGTGGCTTTTTGAGCTATTTTTGCCAATGTGCCACGCCAGCCGGCATGTACAGCTGCAATAACAGCGTTAATAGGGTCAAATAGCAGAATCGGAACACAATCGGCTGTATTAACACCGATGCAGATTTGGCGAACGTTGGTGATAAGTCCATCGATACCGTAAAGGGCGGCTGTTTGTTTGGTTTCGCTTTGCGCGAGAAATTTATCGTCGATGATTTGAATACGATTACCGTGCGTTTGGCGTGGAAAAATGAGATTTTCGCGTTCAATTCCGTGTTGTTTACAGAAAATAGCGCGGTTGCGTTCTACGTTGTGCGGCTCATCTTCTACATAGTCGCAGAGGTTGAGTGATTTGTAAAGTCCTTCGCTTACACCGCCTTCGCGTTCGGTGGAACAGGCAAAAATTTCTTTGAACGGTTCAAAACACGGGTAGTTCATAATTTTGCAAAAATGATAAAACCACTGTAAAAGTGGTTTTATTTTTTTGTTTTATAATCATCAATGAATTTTTGAATATCTTGGTCGGTCAGTTCCATCGGATGCCCTTGCCAAACCACTCTTTGTTTAGGGTTGATTATCATAATATTCGGTATTCCTCTGATTTCCAACACTGTTTGTGTTGTTTTTCTGGAATCTACGGCACTGAAATAGTCAATGGTCGGATTTTTCATTGCTTTCACTTTTTCTTCCGTTTCGCTCGAAAGTCCGATAACAACAACATCTTTTTTGAATTTTTGAGAAATGCTGTTCATGTGCGGAATGGCTTGACGGCAAGGAGCGCACCAAGTAGCCCAAAAATCGACAATAACAAATTTGCCTTTTGTATTCGGCTTTTTCGATAGCCATTTTTCTACAACCAAGGCAGGTGCTTTTTGTCCGACAATGTTTTTAAATAAGGGTTGAGCGGACAACAGCATGGAAAAACCGCATAAAGTAAAGATGAAAAAGAGTTTTTTCATAACTTATCTTATACAGTTACATTTGTGAATGTCTTTGAAACGCCAACCGATACGTACACCAATCATCAGCGGAATGGTATTTTGCGACATGGACGACAGGTAATAACCGGAATATTCGCCGGTAAAATTGCCTGAATCTTGGCTTGCCGAACGGAAAAGCGGCACATCTTTGTTTGGATTTATCATATCGTAGAATCCGTGTTCGATATATCCGGCAACGAAAGCTTCGTTTTTTCTATCAATGTGGATGATGCCTCCGAACAAGAACTGCGCTGACACCAAGAAATTGGCTTTTATTTTTCCTTTCGGGTTAAAACCTTCGTAGTAACCAAATCCGTGTTGCGGCAAATTTTCCAATAGCGTACCGCCCCATTGTTCGTAATAACCGGCAGTTGTTAAGCCGCCTGTGGGCACATTGTAACTACCGGCAAGCGGCATATAGAGCTTTAGTCCCAGCGAAGTAATCCATCCTGAACCCAAACGCGGTTTTTGCTGATAAAAGACACTCAACGGAATATTTATGTAGTAAATGTGCTGCCTTTCGTTCCAATTTTGCACTTTTACGCGTAGTTCGTAGGGGTCGCCTTCGCTGTCGATGGCGGGAAACGCATAGTTCTCGTTAAGGACAATACCGCCTTGAAAGGTGGAAAAGCCAAGTCCCGTGCTAATACCCCAGCCTTCACGACCGTTGAATAACAACGAATATCGTGCTCCAATATCGAAAACACCTCCGCGCACAAATTGCTTTTTGCCCTTATCATAGGGAAAACTGGTAAATCCTCCTCCGAGTTCAACTTCTATATAAGCAGGTTTTCGTCGTTGTGCAGGTAGTGATAGAATGACGCATAACAGTGCGATTATCGCGATTGACTTTTTCATAAACTTTATGCTATTTATTTCAAAACGTTCTTTTTTCTATTTTATTTTCTTTAAACTATTTTGCCACAATGAATTTTGCATTATAAACTTCTCCGCCGTAGAGCGTTACTTGTATCATATAAACGCCCGGATTGTAAGGAATGAAAATGTCGTTTTCGGCAAAGACTTCGTTGGTAACGAAGAGACGTTTGCCTGCCATGTCGAAAATTTTCATTTCGGCTCCAAACAGTTCTGCATCCGAGAAGGGAACTTCCACTTTGAGCATTTGGTTTTTGTTCACCGGATTCGGGTTCGTTTTTATAACGTACTGTTTGTTGTGCAACGACAATACGCATGAAACGTCTGTTCCGCCGTCGGTGCGTTTAGCAACAACGTGGTAATCGCCGTCAAATCCTCCTAACTCACTGTAGTATTGCAGTGTGGCGCCGGTGGCTTTGAAACCATTTTTGTACCACTGGTAACCGACATATTTATGCAGGATATTGTCGCAGATGAGTACGTCGTTCCATTTTTGAACAATCATGCCTTTGCTCCGTACGCTTATTGTTACTTCGTGTTCTGAGCTTTTGCATCCGGTGGGATTAATCACTGCCACTTTGGCTTTATAGTTTCCGGGAGCTGCACTGGCAGGAACAGCAAGTGTAATACTGCCTTGGTGGAGCGTGCCCGAAACCACATTGACAAATCCTTGTGCTATAGCGTCTTCTTCGAATATGAGCGAATACCTGTTGGGATTTCCGCTGCGGACAAGGTACGGAATTGAGATGAGAGTTTCGCCTTGACATACCGAACTCGGTTCATTAAATTCAACTTTCGGCACCGGATTAACGGTAACAGTAACGCTTGCCGTGCCTGTAGGACCATAGGCTGTATGTACGGAAACACTGAATGTAGTTGTTTCGGTAGGTGCAACAGTAATGCTCGGCGTTGTTTCGCCCGTATTCCAAATGTAAGTAGCTTCTTCGCCGCCGTTGGCGGTCAGCGTAGTGCTTTCGCCCATGCAAAGTGTTTTAACACCGGAGATAACGACATGGAAATCCGACACTGTTACAGTAACCGGAATTGTTGCCTTACAGCCGTTACTGCTGGTGGCAGTCAGATAGTAAGTGGTGGTTTCCAGTGGTGCAACAACAATGCTTGCCGTTGTTTCACCGTTGCTCCAAACGTACGACACTCCACCTGAGGCTGTCAGCGTGGTGCTTTGACCTCTGTAAATGGCTGTGTTGCCGGTGATGGTTGGTTCAGGAGCCGGATTTACCGTAACATCGATGGTTGCTTGTTTTTCACAATCAAGTTCATTGGAAACAATTACCCAATAGGTAGTGTTTTGTAGCGGTGTTACAGTAATACTTTCAGTAATTTCGCCCGTACTCCAACGGTATTTTACACCACCGGTAGCGGTTAGTGTGGTAGAAGAGCCTAAGCAAACCGTATTATTACCGTAAATAGTGGGAGTCGGGAACGGAACCACTTCTATCGTAATAGATGCTTTGTTGATGCAGCCGTTCGGATTGATAGTTTTTACGACGTAGGTGGAAGTTCTATCGACTGTAACGGTGATAACGCTATTTGATATGGAAGTGCCGTCGGGTAATTCCCATGTGTAACCGCTGCTACCGGAAGCTCGCAACACAATAGTTTCGCCCGGGCAAACTTTTTCGCGGCTTGGTGTGATGGTAATGCGTTCCATTGGCAGAACTTCTACCGTATAGCTGGCTGTCGCCGAACAACCTTCGGCTGTGGTTACTTCTACATAATAAGTTGTTGTCAATGTAGGTGAAACACTTACACTTTGACCTGTAGCGTGGAATGTCATATCGGTGTTTGTCCATTTGTAAGTTCCATCAGGACCACCTCCGGCTCCCGTGAGCATTACAAAATCGCCTTCACAAATCTCCGTGGACGTCGGTGACAAAATTCTACCGCCGGTGCTGGTAATGGAAGGTGTCGGACGTTGTCCAACTTTTACTTCGGTATATACTCGCGTTATACAACCTGCTTCGTTATAAATATCTACCCAATACATGGTGGTAACGGAAGGTCGTACAGTGATAGTATGTGTCGTATGACCTGTTTGCCATTTGTAGGCTGAACCTCCGCTGGCAGTCAGTACGGCAAATTCGCCACTGCCGCAAATGGTGGTGTTGCCTTCCACTTTTCCTATTGGTGGCAGGCTAACTTTTACCATATGCTCTTTAACGATGCTACAGCCGTTTGCGCCTGTGATGATGACGGAGTAGGTGGTAGTTTCGGTTGGGGAAACTCTGATAGTAGCACTCGTTTCGTTGGTATTCCAACGATAGGATACGCCTCCTACGGCAGTTAATTCAATTTCTTCGCCGGAGCAAATTAAGTTTTTACCGTTAATAATACCCACAGGCAGTTTTTTAACCACAACTTTATGTGTTATTTTGGCTTCACATCCTGCTTGGTTCTTCACTGTTAGTTCGTAAGTAGTGGTTGTTGTCGGAGAAACCGTGATTTCAGGTCCTAAAAGGTCGCTTCCTGTCCATCTGTATTCAATACCGCCGGTGGCTACCAATCTAATGGATTCGCCGTAACAGATGCTATCAACGCCCGTACTGTTGTAGTAACCGTTGATAGTTGGGTTGAGCGGCTCGGAAACGATGATTTTGTGTGTAAACAGCGACTCGCAACCTACTAAGTTAGTTACTCTTAAATTATAAATGGTAGTTCTGGTCGGTGTTACGGTAATTTGCTGACCTATTTGAGTATTGCCGTCATATTCCCATGTGTAAGTATCGTTCAGATGACCTCCGGTAGCCGTTAAAACTACTTCTTCTTGATTACAAATTCCTGAAACACCTATTGCTACAGGATTTGCAGTAGAAATGATGGTTACGTTCGGTTTCGGATTGACAGTAATAGTACGACTGACGGTTTTTTCGCAGCCGTTGGTGTTGGTTACCGTTACCGAATAGGTTGTTGTCGCTGTGGGCGATACGGTAATTGATTCACCGGTCATACCATTGCTCCATCTAAACGATTGAGCATCAACAACGCCCGAAACTTCAAGAATAATAGTTTCACCTGCGCAAATGTTGGTTGGGTTATCTCTTACGGTAAGTACCGGATTGGGCAACGGAACTACTTCTACCGTGTGTTCAACTCGTGTAACACAACCTCCGGCATTGGAAACATCCACATAGAATGTGTGACTGCCGACAGGTGATAGAGCAAACGCCGGAATGATGATAGTAGGCGTGTTTTGTCCCGTACTCCAAGCATAGGCTGTTCCTCCGGTCGCCGTCAATGTAGCACTTTGTCCGATGCAGACTTTAGTGTCACCAGAGATGGTTGGCGTTGGAACTTGGTAAACGGCAATGGTGTGTGCAGCCGAAATAGCAGAACAGCCATAGCGATTAGTAGCCGTTACGTAGTAGCTTCGGCTGGTAGTCGGTTTTACCCAAATGGATTGTGTCTCTTCGCCGGTGCTCCATTTATAGGTAGTCAGCGTACTGGTGCCGTCGGATGCTGTGAGTTGCACGCTGTCGCCAACGCACATAGTGGTACGTCCGCTGATTTTAGGTACAGGTGGCGGAAGAACAACAACGGTGTGCGTAGTGTCGTCGGAACAACCATTCAGGTTAAAGACGGTTACTCTGTACTCGGTGGTTACGGTAGGAGCAACAAATATTTCGCTGGATGTTTGTCCGTCAATGTTCCAAAGGTAAGAACTACCACCTTTGGCTACCAATTTGACGCTTTCACCTAGACAAATAGAATCCCTGCCGTCAATTTCCGCTACAGGATTGTCAGCGATAGTTACCGGATGCGATGCTTCATTCGATGCACAATCTGAAGCATTCCAAACTCTCACTGTGTAAACGTGTGCAGTAGTGGGGCTTACCGTGATTTGCGATGTTGTTGCGCCGGTGTCCCACAAGTATCTTACGGCTGTCGGCGAGTTGGCTTTCAAAGTAATAGGTTTGCCGTTGCAGGCAACAGACGGACCAACAATACCTACTGTTGGTCTCGGTGTTACTGTTACTGTGGTTGATGCGGTGGCACTACAGCCGTTGGTGTTGGTTACAATAACCGTATAAACTTTCGTTGAAATTGGATTGGAAATAACACGTACTCTGTTTGTAGTACCGTCTTCCCAAAGGTAAGAATCATAACCTTCGGAAACGCTCAATGTGATGTTGTCGCCTAAGCAGATAGATGTAGGTCCTGTAATGGTCGGCGATACAATAGTATCAATTCCGACTTCGAGAGAAGCAGAGGCTTGACAACCCAATTCGTTGGTAACGGTAACATGATAGGTTGTGGTTACTTTCGGTGCTACCGTAATGGTCGGTGTTTTTGCACCGTTGCTCCACAAATAGGTTACTTCCGAAGAAGCTGTGTGATTGGCAGTAAGCACTATCGGTTCGTCTTTACATACGATAGGACGTGGCGTTGTGATAGTTGCCGTAAACGGATCTTCCATATTTATGTGAATCATCGCTTCATCGGATTCGCAACCCAACGAGTTACGTACTTTCACGGTAATGGTAGTGTCTTTAGTTACGATTAAATTTATTGATGATGAAGTTGCGCCTGTGCTCCATAAATAACTGGTAGCAGTTGGCGAATTAGCCACTAAGGTTACTTGTTTGTTTGCGCACACTTCTGTCGAACCGGAAATGGTTACTGTCGGTTTTGGATTGGCTACTACTTGTTTGGTCGCGAAACCTTCGCAGCCGTTGGGCGTGGTAACGGTAACAGTAAACGAAGTGCTTTCATCTAAACTGCTGATAGCAATTTCCTGTCCTATATAAGTGTTTCCTGTCGAACTTACCCAATTGTAACTGTTATAAGGAACGCCCGGTGTCATATCTGATGCTCTGAGTACAATGTGTTCTCCCACACAAACAGCCGAAGGTCCTGTAATGGTCGGTGTCGGCA